>Ga0206125_10000259_pt1 | contig 71152 bp, 94 predicted proteins | sample Helgoland_Spring_4_FD_148598 | JGI IMG/M metagenome (GOLD analysis project Ga0206125, IMG submission 148598) | Pelagic subsurface seawater microbial communities from Kabeltonne, Helgoland, North Sea - Helgoland_Spring_Bloom_20160331_1 | ecosystem: Environmental > Aquatic > Marine > Epipelagic ...
GTTTTAATAAAGTTGTATCCATGGAATTATCGGCAATTGAATTACCAGTTTCTTTTTATGGTATATCTGAAAATTATGGTAATAATTATATGCATATAACTTTAAAATATAGCCAGCCTACAGTTTCTGATCATATTAAAGAGTGCTTTCGCACTATTATAATACCAGACGGTAATTATACAGAAACCGATCTAATAGATACTATTAATTATATGCTCGCAAAGCCTAGTAATTCGATTGTACGTGATACAGACTTTTTTATGGATGAAACTGGAAATATTTTTGATAGTAATACTGGTAAAATATTAGATACTCATGGTAATATTCTAGACGCATCTGGAAACATTATAGAGCCATTTTACTCAGAACTAGATTTTTATAAAGATAATAATAATAATATAATAGATACACATACTAAAAACCTATTAGACCCCAGTGGAAATGTATTAGATTCTAGTGGTAATATTTTATTCTCATTTTGCAAGTATAATACATTATTTGATAAAGATTCTTATGGTAATGTTATTGATAACAATACAAAAAATATATTAAATACAGATGGTGATATTATAGATCCGAGTGGCCATATATTATATTGTCTTCACAATTATGACGTAGGTGAATCTGGAAAGGATTTTCAAATAGACACTAATGGTAATATAATTGATAACAATACAAAAAATATGTTAAATACTGATAATAATTTATTAGATACAAACGGAGATATTATTTTTAATTATAATGAATATACGAAAAGTGGATATACCATAGATAATAGTAATAATATAATAGATAATCGTTCTGGTAATATATTGAATACAAATGGTAATATTATGAATACCAATAATGATATCTTATTTTATTTTAATAAACAAAAAGACCCTCGTCTTGAACAGGATATGAGTGGTAACATTATAGATAATATTACAGGGTATAAATTAGATACGAAAGGTAATATTATAGATAAACTAGGTAAAATAATTGATCCTTATTTTAAATATTTCGACAAAGATAATAATATGTTAGATTGCAGTGGAAATATAATTGAAGATACATATTCATCGCCCTTGCACGATTTTTCAACAGATGAAATAATTGATGTATTTTCTTTTGTCCATTTCGTTTTGGATATTAATGAAAATGGTTCTGGAAGCCGTAGAGTTTCATTTGCACCAAAGTTAAACCCATATATTGAAATGAAAGAAATTATAATTGATTTTTCAAAAAACATACGAGGAGAACCAGATAATACTAGTTTATATACAAAATTAGGATGGAATTTGGGTTTTACAAAACCATTGTACCGCGGAGATAATTTTTATAATGCAGAAACAATTATTGAACCTGCTACCAAATATTTATATTTAGCGGTTGATGATTTTAATAATAATTCAAATAGTAATTTCATAAGTGTGTTTAATCAGTCAATTATGAATACTGATATTCTGGCACGTATCTCAATAAAAGGTGCTCGGTCTAATTTATTATCAGATACTGATTTTGAATTAGTATCTGAACCACGATTATATTTTGGACCTGTAGATATTCAACGGTTAAGAATACGGTTACTAGATGAGCATGGACGCAATTTACAGATGAATAATTCCAATTATTCCTTCTGTTTGAAACTGAAAATGATGTATGATTTATAATTTGTTGTGGGTATTGGTTCTAATATATTGTATAAATATAATATATATTAGTGTTAGTGGGTATGCCATATAAAACAAGAAAAGTTAGAGGTAAAAATTGCTATAAAGTATATAAGCCAAAAAACAAAAAGGTTTTTTCCAAATGTACAACTAAAGAAAGTGCTATAAAGCAAATGAGATTGTTACGTGCTTTACAATTTAATAAATCATTCAAACCAATGTCTCAAGTGAAAGGAGGTTCAAACCGAAAAACTTTGAAAAAAAGATCTACTAGAAAAAATAAAATAGCTTATTAATTCTGGAAAATTCGACACCTGCATTGATGCTACATATATTCAAAATCAACAGAACTATTTAATTATTCAGATAGACGCATAGACCCCCTGTCATTATTATTTTATTTCTGTTGATTACTGTAAATATTGACAATAATTATATATTTATTTTTCATAAGTTTATGGAAGATGTGGAGTTTTGTACCAACCATATTTATATCCTAAATTATCGAGATAATATGACGATAACCAACCGAGTATTCCAAGCAAAACATCTCCTACTCTATTTATCCACGGGTCTGGTCCAGGTTTCCCACCTGGCCATATAGTAATAAATCGGTTTATTATATATATCATAATATCTAGGTTTTCTACTATTTCATATAATACATGTAGGATAATCCATAACTTTAATTTTACCCCCCAGAAATAGGCAATTATTCCAGAAGCAAAATGTAAATACGAATATTGATCAATAAATAACATATATATTACGTTGATATAATTCCTCCGTTATTTTCATATTTATTAACATTCTTGACATATCGTTTTAATAATTTTTTGCAATACCATATCTCCAAAGAGATAGGGTGTTGATAATCATTTTTTAAAACTATTTGTGATGGTTCGTATGTTAAAATTATTACACCTTCGGACATTTAAAATGGGACAAACTCCCATAAAAAAGAATCTGTTTTTAGACCAGAAAATAGTATTTAACTGCTGATAATTTATAAAAATTATATATATATCTATATTATATGTCCAAAACAGTCATGGCCGATTCTCTCACGAAAGACGGCAGATTTTTTACGAATCATGTTTTAGAAGAAATAAATGGAAAAACTCGTAAAAAGAATAGTAGAGGAAGAAAAACTCGTTCAAAAAGACAAAGAGGAGGAAATTCAGAAGCTCAAGAAGAAAAGGATAAAGATCTTTTTGATGCAATTGGTAATTATGATTACGACGAAGTTGAATTATTACTTAAAAAGGGCGCTGATATAAACAAAGAGAATAACGATGGTCATACACCACTTATGCACGCAATTATTTTTGAAGATTACGACATGGTTCAATTATTATTAGAACACCCAGATATTAATATTGAACTGGATGTTAAAAGAAACAAAGAACTTCGTCTGGCAGAAGAACAGGGAGAAGACGACCAAGACCAAAATGGTATTCCTTATTTGATAGAAGACTTCATAGTCACGAAAAATAAAATAAAAGAGCACAAATACAAAAATATAAAAGAATTATCAAATTATAAACGACCCAATATATCATCACTTAAAACTATGGCATATCATCAAAGTCCGTCTGCTTTAGATACTTATATCAATCTAAATCCAGGTACTATAAACAGACCTTATGGAAAACTTGGCGGAAAAAGAAGAACTCGTAAAAAGAATAGTAGAGGGAAAAAAACTCGTAAAAAGAATAGTGGAGGAAGAAAAACTCCTAACGCAAAGCGTGGGAGAAAACCAATAGTATGATCATTCTGTTCCTCTTTAGCATCAATTACAGGGTCTTCTACTTTGTTTTTCAAGCTTCTTTAGAATAGAGTTCCCTGGGATAAATATTTATCATATAATATATTATATTATATGATCTCTTTTTTATTTATTATATTTTTAATTGGTATGCCATTTAATTCTATTAGTACAAATATTAAAATGTGTGATAATAATCTATATTATTATGGAAAATCAGTTTTTCCTATGACACCTATATCAGAATCTTTACTTCATATTCAACCTGAGCCACCATGTATTCCTATTACTAATAAATGGGAATGTAAATGTATTGAAAACAAGTTTAAGCATAACTTTTGTGAATCACGTTTACAAAATGGGAATGGTCCTGAATTAGTTAATGCGTATACTGCGTTTTTTGTTTCCGCAGTTCCTTATTTCAGTGGATATCCAAGATATCCACCTTACTATAACGTAGCATGTTTATTAATGTTTAATGGATTTGCTAGTTTTTATTATCATTATTATTTAAATTGGATAGGAAAACAGGCTGATGAAATATCTATGATTTTGGCCAATTATTATGGTATTAATGGAATGATTAATATGTATTATAGGAATGTAGATGATAGAAATTCTATAAATAGTTATAATTTAATATTTATGTGTCTATTTATTGTATTTAATTCTATTTCCAAAAACGATGTTTTTTTTTCATTTATATTTGGTATATATGTTTCTTATTCATTATTTTTAATTCGTATAAATGCAATTAAATATAAGGTTCCTTATAAGCGTTATATATTTATCTCATTTTTAGGTTTTGTAGCGTGGCTAATATCAGAATTTAAATGTAATGAAGATACACAATATGGACATGCTGTATGGCACTTATTTTTCCCACTTGGATTATATCGTTTAATCATGCAATATGATAAAATTAAACGAACTTAGTAAAATCCTTTAGGAGATGATAGATATATCTACTATTATAAGTGATTTTTTAATAAATATATATTATATATGTATCGTAAAAACAAAAAAGTTCATGAAGGATGGTCCGACAGACAAACTTATAAGGAACATATAGTAGAAACAGATGATGGCAGAAAGTTCAAATTGTATGATCCTGGTAGAGATCAACCTCAGTCTTATAGTAAATCATTAAAGGAACATCGTAGAATATATGACAAAGTTAAAGAATATGCGAAAGAAAATAATGATGAAGTTGATGGCGACAAACTACCATTCGTAGATCATTATAAGTGGTATAATTATTTATCACGAGCAGCATATGAAACTGGTGAAGGATGGGGTATTAATGAAAAGTTTTGGATCCTATCTAAACAAGTTGGACAGAGAGGGTGGTCGGATTATTTAGGTTTAAGTCCCATGGATACAATTAGAAAATCTAAAAAACGCAAAGTAGAAGCGGCAGGAGCAGGTGATGGTGATGAACAAGAAGCTAAAAAGGTAGCAGCCCCTAAGGTTCCTTCTGATGAGATGGAGGTTGATAACAAGAAAGAAGAAAAACCAGCACAAAAAGTGGCCGCAGAAAAAGCAAAAATTAGCGCTCGTGAATGCACTATTAAGGGAGTTAAATATGCATGCAATATGGAAACAGGAAAAATATATGATCTTGAGAGTTTTATGGAATATATTAGAGGAGACCGCCAAGAACCATTTTTAGTAGGTGAAGATTTTGAAAAAGATGGAAAAAAAATGATTCGTATTGATAGAGATAAACTTGATGAAATTAAAAAACAACACGAAGAAAAGAAAAAGAGATTAGAAGAGGAAAAAGAAAGAAAAGAACAAGAGGAACATGAAAAATTTGTGAAATCGTTAACCCCAGTTACTTACAAAGGAAAAAATATATTCTATGGACCATTTGATGAGAGAGATCATTCGTATCCACTATATAGTGAGTCTGAAGATGAGTATCATTTAATAGGTGATTACCAGCCTGATAGTATTTTTACGAAAAAATTTGATGAAAATAAATTAGATAATTTTGTAATTCAATATCGAGGTTATGATACTGAAACTGATTCGTCTGAGGAAGAAGTAGACCATGCTGCACAAATTCAATCTGAAATTGAAGAACAAGAAAAATGGGAACGAGAGATGGAAGAAGAAAGAATCAAACAAGAAAAAGAATACGAGGAAAATAATAGAAAAAAAGCTGAACAAAAAAGATTAGATGATCAAAAAGCTAAAGAAAGGGAAGAAAATGAGAGAAAGAACAAAAGCACAAAAAAACTTCAGCTTAGGGAGCGTATGAGAAAACAACATCTGAATGCGTCAACAAAAAGTACTACTAGAGAATCAACTAGTTCTAGACCACCCGCAGCAGGAGATGATAATAATAACGCATTAGAAGAGCAACGTTTAAATATATCTAGAATTTTACCTCGCCCTTGGAAAGCCAAAATATCTAGAACACATAATACAATATATTATGTAAAAGAAGATGAAAATGGAAATCGTATTAGTAATCCACAATGGACTTATCCTGAACCAGAATCATCAGAATCATCTCCATCTGATCCATCTCAACCTCCTCCTCCAACTGGTGGTAAAAAATATAAAAATAAATATACTCGTAAAACGCACGGAAAATCTAAAAGAAAGACTCGCAAGAAACATCGCAAGAAGAAATAAATGAAACAAAAAGATTCAAAAAACTTTTTCATAAAGTCCTATAGAAATTCAAAAATGGACATTTTTAAAAATGTCCATTTTTGAATTTCCCTAGGACTTTTGGAAAAAAAATTTTTATACATCTTTAAGTTCGATTTTAATATATTATATTTTTTGTATTTAAAGTATTTTCGAATAATGAATATTTATTTCTTGATATAATATATAATGCCATATCGACTTAGAAAAGTCCGAAATAAGAATTGTTATTCTGTAAGAAATTTGAAAAATAGAAAATTAGTATCTAAGTGTACAAGTCGTAATAAGGCGAAATCCCAATTACGTTTGTTATATGCTTTAGATTACAATAAAGATTTTTTATTAAAAACATCATCTGATAAATCATCGGATAATGTAACTAGAAAAAAAACTAAAAAGAACAAAAAAACTAAAAAAAATAATAGAAAATAGATAAAATATATTTAATATTTACATATTCAAAGGTGTAAATATTAAACTTACATTACGCGTTAAAAATCCAGATATAATACTAATCCTATAACAGCTACAAATATATAGTATAATATTTGATATTTTACAGATGTAAAATATTTTTTTATTAGTATATCTGAAAATCCAAATGCTGAAATGTATAGTAAAATAAAGGGGATTTCATCTTTAAGTAAATGTTTTGCTGATTCTTTTGGTCGCATATATAATAACTATACATATTTTTTGTAAGGAATTATAGCGTTTATATTCTGTTTGTAGGGTATTATAGCATATTTTTTTTGTTCAAATTGAATATAATCTTGTATATTTTTTTTAAGTAATTGTTGAGTTTTGTGTATTTTTATCAAAGTATTAAGACATTTTATCTTATTCATTCTTATATATTTTGAATACATTTTTTTAATTCATTAATATCGATTTCTGGAAGAGAAGTATGAGATTCCCAAAAATATTTGTTATATGACCAAATAAGTTCACAATCATCTGGATATAAATGGGATAAATTATTTGTTAAATAAGTATGTATATTATTAGGTAAAAAATCTAATGATTTTTTTGGAAGAACATAACATAATTGAATAATAGATGAAACTGGTTCATTATTGTTTGGTTTAATAAAAGTAGTATCGAAGTAGGGAATATATTTAAGTAAATCTTGTAACAACGGAGGATAATGATATTTATATGTCCATGACCAGTCTGGACAATCAATAGTATAATATTTCATAGTCCATTCTAAACCTTCTAAATAATTTATACATATTTGTTTTAATCGTTCTTCATCAACGTCTATATCAAATAAAATCTTATAGTATCTTTCTTTCCATCCTGATTTATGTGGATTTATATATTTTTCCATATTACGTTCATAACTAGGAATAGCATCAAACCTTGTGATTTTTTGTTCGTTAGTATTAATAGGATAAAATCGTTTTTCACGTTTATTACGTAATTTATCGTCATCAATAATATATTGTTGTTCTGATGATTTTAAAAAAGATATTATTTTATGTAGATTCTTCCAATATATTTTCGTCCCATCGGTAATATTTTGATTACTTTTTCCTATTGTATTTTTATAAGCATTAATTAGTTTATCAATTCCTCCAGTTCTAATATTTAGCGCAGGAAAATGAGGCATAAAATCATTACCTAAGAAAAAACAAAGAAATATATAGTCATAAATAATATTTTTTTCTTGAACATTATTAATTTCATTTGTATTATTCATTTCAAGGATAATTTTGTGAGCTAGATTAGGTATATCTAATATATAATTTTGGTTGGGTTCAAGGGAATTATCTATAGATTTAATAAATTCAGGAGTTTCACGGAATAAGTAAATATTATTACTTATAGGTAAATGATTAATGGAAAGCATAATTAAATCAGCATCTAGACCATATATTATAGTATTTTGTTCAGAATGTATATTTTTATTATCACGTATGTATTTAAATATTTTATGCTCACCTTCACCAGCATCGCTGGGTGTGGATAAAATAATTTTTTTAATATTATATATTGAAGGATCCTTAAAATAATCTGTGAAAATATTATCTAATTTATTCATGAAAGGTGTTCCAGGGGTGATAGCTGATGTATTCCAGGTATTGTTATTTTCATTACGTATATTTTGATTAATTTTTTTTATAATTTGGGATTTATAACGTCGTTCTCGTTGCTGATCAAGTTTTGCAATAGGAGCAACACCATCAAACGCAATAAAAATGGAATATATTGGATTAATAATGGAAATATATTCTTCTATTTTACTTATTACTTTTTTAATTATTTCTTCATCTGAAATATCATTAGAACTATAAACTACATCATAAATAATAGAGTTACAATCTAAATATAAATTATGAATGTTTAAATTAGACGTTGATAATTTTTTTATAATTTCTGGATGATTTTTTACAATATAGGAAAAATAACTGGGAATGCCCATTTATATAATAAAATGCAGTATATTTAATATTGTTTAGTATATCTAATAATTGTCATGTGTAAAATTAGATATATTAAAATCTTAACTATTATATACATAATAGAATATGTCTATTCAAGATTATATGGGTAGCGAAAATGTTAATGATGTTAATAAAATGGTATGTTCAAAATTAAACTTTTACAGAGATGTTATTCAAAAAACTTATAGACATGTTATAAAAAATCAAAAGGTAGAACTTTTAGGGACTTTAGATATAAATAGATGTATTAATTTAATGAAAAAAGTTATAGAAAAAATATGTGATTTTGAAAAAGAAATGAAGGAAAAACAATTAAATGTAGATTATTTAGTATTAAGTCTTCAAAATATTAATAATGATATGTCTAATATATTAAAAACATATGGAACGCATAATTTGGAAGATTTGTTATCAATATGTCTTGGAGTATCTAATATTAATTTAGATCCACATGAAACTAAAAAATATGAAGTATTAAAGAAATGTTTTCATCCAGTTAGTTATAAAACAAATCATAATAAAAATATAATAGAAAAAATGGAGGATGGCGTGTTACATCTTGTAGATAAAATAACTAATATATCACAATATAATTTACAATGTGTAGATGTAGCTACAGATTCAAAAGCTTATCATATGAAAGTATATGGTATGAGATTATTTTTTTATCATAAAGTTCAAAAGAAATTTGTTTATATTTATGGTTTGGTAGATGATGTCTTATTGGATTTAATGAAAGAGAATTATATAGATGAATGTTTAAATAATATTTACATAGAAATGCCAACTGATAATGAAGAATTTAATATTAATATATTTCCTAAGTTTATTGATGGATTAACAATAAGAGAATTATTGATATATAATCAATCTGGATTATATAATTTATTTATTAATTATGCTACAGAATGTAAGAAAACCTTAAAAAAACCTTTAACTTCATTAACTAAAGATTTCTTAGCAAAAAGTTTATATATGAAACGTCAAACCCTTATTCAATTATTAATTAGTTCTGACAAATATGAAAGTAAATATATATGTTATTTGTTATATGATTTATTATCTAATGACGTTGAAGGAAAAATAGATACTGAAGAGCAATTATTATTATTGAATAGTTTACCTATGGTTATTAGAGGATATTTTAATAATGCTATGAAAGATACAATTAAATATACAAATGATTTATCTAGTTATGATACCAACAAGATACCCTTAGAACAACAAATATGTTTAATGAAAGCAAATGACACAGTTAAAGAAAAAGCCATGGTAAAATTAAAAGAAGTAAAAGCCAAATCTGAAGATACTGGATCTAAGGCAAGACAATATTTAGATGGATTATTAAAAATACCATTTGGAATGTATAATAAAGAACCAATTATGGATATAATTAATCAAACAAGTGTTGAATTACGTATGTTAATAGATATTGTTGATGGAACTGAAAGAAATAAAAAGAAATTAGAAGTTCCGTTTAAAGATAATTATACTAGTATTGAAATATTAATTTTAGTGAAAAAAATTAAAGATTTTTTATTGTCATGTAGTTTTCATGAAGATATATATAAAAATATATATACACATTTATTATCAGGAACAAAAGGAGAAATATTGGATAAAATAAAATATTTTAATGAATATATCTTATCAAATAAAGGTAATAATAACAATAATAGTATAGTTTTAACAGGGAAATCGAAAAAAGATTATCCAATTATAGTATCTACTTTTTTAAAGAAGCAACATAATAGTCAGTTACAAAATATTAATGATTACTTAGAAGGATTAAGATATCCTAATATTTTAAAAATGGTAAAGGGAATTCAAGAGAGAATGAACAATATATCGGATTATATGAAAAATGTTCGGAAGGAATTAGATAACTCTGTTCATGGGCACGAAAAGGCGAAATCACAAATTGAAAAAATTATTGCACAATGGATAAATGGAACCCAAGAAGGTTATTGTTTTGGATTTGAAGGCGCCCCTGGTGTAGGCAAAACAAGTCTTGCTAAGTATGGATTATCAAAATGTTTAATAGATACAGAAGGTAATCCTAGACCATTTGCTATGATAGCTATAGGTGGTGATGCTAATGGTAGCACTCTTCATGGACATAATTATACATATGTAGGTTCTTCATGGGGCGCTATTGTTCAAATATTAATGGATAAAAAATGTATGAATCCTATCATTTTTATTGATGAATTAGATAAAATATCACGTACTGAAAATGGAAGAGAGATAGTAGGTATATTAACTCATTTATTAGATCCTACACAAAATGACTCTTTTCAGGATAAATACTTTCAGGGTATTAATATAGATTTATCAAAAGCATTATTTGTTCTTTCATATAATGATGTAGATGTAATTGACAGAGTATTATTAGATCGAATCCATAGAATTAAATTTAGTAATTTAAAATTAAAAGAAAAAGTTCATATTTGCCATAATCATTTGTTACCTAATATTTATAAAAAAATGGGTCTAGAAGGAATGATTAATTTTAGCGATGAAGCATTAATTTACATAATAGAATATTATACTTTAGAAGCTGGTGTTAGAAAATTAAAAGAAAAATTATTTGATATAGTTGGTGATATTAATTTAAATATTTTGCAAAATAATGATGATATTGATAATGAATATCCTTTAGATATTACGATTGATAATATTAAAAACAAATATTTTAAGAATGTTCAAGATATTCGTATTAAACAAATTAATCCAAATGATCGTATTGGACATGCTAATGGTATGTGGGCAAACGCAATAGGACAAGGTGGAACTTTACCTATAGAAGCTAGTATGTATCCATCAGAACAATTCTTACAATTGAAGTTAACAGGAATGCAAGGAGATGTTATGCAAGAATCTATGAATGTTGCTTTAACAATAGCTTATAGATTAACACCAGCGAATCAAATAAAAGAAATAGAAAAAAAATATAATAAGGTTAGTAAATGGGGTATTCATTTACATACACCATCTGCAAGTGATCCTAAAAATGGACCTAGTGCTGGTTCTTGTATAACAAGTGTAATTTATAGCTTATTAAATAATAAACCAATTAAACATGAATTTGCTTTAACAGGTGAAATACGCTTAGATGGTAGTATAACAGCAATAGGAGGATTAGATCTAAAAATACTTGGGTCTATGAAATCAGGAATTACAAATTTTATTTATCCTGAAGAGAACCAACGTGATGTTGATGAATTAAAGGAAAAATGCGAAAAAGATGAAATATTAAAGGGTATTGAATTATATCCAGTATCTACGATTGAGGAAGTATTTTCATTAATTTTTTAAATAATAATAAATAATAATAAATAATAATTTGTATTATTATATATAATGAGTAAAGCAAAGAAAATTATAGAAGTTCCAATAGTAGCACCAACAACAAAAATAGGTAATATAGATATTATAGATACTCCTTTACTAAGTGTAGTAAAAAAAACGAGTTTTGATATGATTATGTTATGTATTCCATTTATAATAGCATTTGGATTGTTATTATTATCTACCTTTAGTCAAAGTGTTACAGGATTTGTATTTGTATTTTTCTTTTTAATTATTACCATATTTAGATGGTTAGTAATGAAAATACCAAATGTAAATATAAAGGATAATTCTTATTGTAATTTAGGAGGATTAGAGTTTAATAGCACATATAGTTTATATGCTCTTAGTTTTATTTTATTCTACTTATTAGTTCCGATGGTTCAAAATAGTGACGTAAATTGGTGGGCATGTGGAACCATTTTATTATTTTTAACAATAGATATATTATATCGTAATAGTAAAAAATGTTATAGTGCTGTGACTTGGAGTAGTATAGTAATGAATACCACAGGAGGTATGTTATTAGGTATTTTAATACCTTTTATATTATATGGTTTAGATAGACCAGAATGGTTATATTTTAATGAAATGTCAAGTAATAAAGATGTATGTTATATGCCCAAAAAAACACAATTTAAATGTAATGTATATAAAAATGGTGAATTAGTAACATCAACACGCGCATAAATGAATAATTTTTAGTGTAAAATACTAAAAATTATTTGTCAAATATATGAATATTTTTCATTAACCATTCTTTTGTATCTTTCATGATAAGATTACGTTGAAAAGAGTCCCCAATTAATTTCATATTTCCTTTTGTATGATAGACTTTAATAAAGTAGTTATACGCAGTAATAACATTATTACTTTTATATATGTCTAACTTTTCTTTTGGATATAAAGGTTTATTAGTTCGAACGTTTACTTTATTATGAAATATAAATAGTAAATTACGTAGATCATTTTTATCTCTAATACCATGTTCATTTACTTTTCGCCAAAAACTTGTTGCGTGTTGAGAACAATCTGGACAAGGTAACGCACGACATATATTTTTTATTACTCCAACTAGTTGATATTTGTATTGTTCAAACTTGTCTTCTTTAATTTTTTCAGCTAAAGTATGAAAAAAAAACCATATGCTAGGTCCCCATTTATTATTACCCATAATATAATATCTAAATGATATAAAAATATAAAGATTTTATCTTATTTTATGCATAATGAATTATATAATTGAAGAAGATATCGATTTTTATAAAGAAATAAATATGGATGAAGATAGTGATATAGAAAATGATAAATGTTTAATAACCAACGAAGAATTATTGGATGATTATGTTACATTAGAATGTAATCACAAATTTAATTATAAGTCCATATATAATGATATCCATAATCATAAGAAAAAATATAATAATATGGAAAGATATCATCTTCGACCAAAACAACTAAGATGTCCATATTGTCGTAATATTCAAAATACTTTATTACCTCTAAACGAATGCTTTCCGAAAGTTCATGGAGTTAATTATTTTAATCCTAATATAGAAAAAACATTTGAGGAGTTATATACACCAAAAAATAAATATATTAATGGAATATGTCAATATGATTTTGATGATAATGAAAATGATAATGAAAATGATAATGAAAATGATGATAGTCATACACATGTTGTATGTGGGGATTCTTACGTAAAATATTTATCCTTAAATAAAAAGTTTTATTGTTTTTATCATGGTAAAAAAATGCGTAATAAATTAAAGAAAAAACAAACTGATATGGAAAAAAATATTATAATTGATTTAACTAATGATATCGAAAATGTAATAGTCGAAATGAATGAGATAAATGAGATAAATGAAATAAATATTACAAATAATACATGTTGTGCTGTTTTAAAAACAGGTATTAATAAAGGAAAAACGTGTAACATAAAAAAAATATATAAAAATGGATTATGTAAACGTCATTATTGCTTACAAACCAAGAACTTGGTGTAAATGATATATAGACCAAGCTATTAAACCAATTAGGGTATCTACAAAAATATATATCCATGATTTTTTATTACCTTCTATCGCATTATACGCAAAAATGAAATAAAAAATAGCATGAATAGGACGTAGAAAGTTCCACCATATATTTTGACCAAAAACTTCAGGACCAGTTTTTCGTGTATTCGTGAAAAATATATAAGAAAATCCAATAGCAGGCATTAATGCTAAATATCCTAAAGTAGGTAAATATTTAGTATGTGTTTTTGCAATATAAGCGAATAAAAGGCGAGAACCAATACAACCAAATAAAAATAAGAATAATCGAATTATATTCATGTATTATTAGAAGAAAATATTGTGAATATACTTAAAAATATTATAGAAAATATTATTATATAACTATTATATGGAGACTAAAACTGAATTAGTAAATAGTATTAAAGAATGGATGAAAATTGATAGTGAAATATCTGCTTTACAAAATGAAATTAAAGAACGAAGAAATAAGAAAAAAATGTTATCAATTAATTTACTTGATGTAATGAAAACGAATGACATAGATTGTTTTGATATAAAAGGAGGAGCATTAATGTATAAACGTAATAATGTTAAGAAACCAATTAGTGGAAAATCGTTAATGGAATGTCTCAATAATTATTATGGAGAAACTCCAGAAAAGGCCTCTGAATTAACAAAATATATCTTAGATAATAGGATAGTTCAAGTGAAAGAATCTATAAGATGGAAAATAGATAAATAAAATAGTTTAAATATTTAATATTATTATTGATATATGGAAAATAATAATATTCTAGATGAAAATAATCAAATGGATGAATGTATAATAGAAGAGATTAATAATTCATTAGAATGTGATTTTCATGAAATTAGACAAATGGTAGATAACCTAGATATTGAAAATTGTGAAAATGTAGATCAACATGATATTCAGAGGGAATGTAATAATGATATAAATTATTTAGGTTTAAAAGATGTATCATTTGATATAAATTATCATGCTAGTCAAACAAAAGAGGGACGTATTTATTTGTGTGCGTATCAAATTAATAATATTTCAAAAAATCCTTTTTTAGAATTTATAATGGTAAAGGGTGATGAGAACCATCCAACTTGTCCTGATATGTTTAATTTTCCATCAATTGCTTTTAAAGAAACAGATGATTTATATTATTTGAGTGACATAATAATAAAATATATGTGTGTTTGTTATAAAGTTCGACTAAAATATGAATATAGGGGATTTATACAAGATGGAAATAATTTTTATGTATTTATGGAAAATAAAACCATAATAGAAAGTTATAGAATGAGTAGAATGGATGATTTATGGATAATATTAGTTGATGAAATTATTAATCATAAAAAAGCATGTAATTTTTTAATAAAAGAAAATGTAATATCTTTCTTTGAAAAATATCCTAATTTTTTAAAATTAACAAACATTAAGCAAGAGATATATGATGTTCCAGTAGTTGCTTATATTGGTGTTCAAGAAAAAATGATGGAATTTGTAGGAACATTTGGAAATTGGAGACAATCAGATAATTATTTAATAGGACCTTATTATTATTTTACTGATTATAATCATTCTTTCGAATTAGCTAATGGATTATCTTGTAATGAATATGATAAAAATAAAAATAAAGCTATAGTTCGTTTTGCGTTATTTTTAGGTAATATGGCTATACGCAAAAATATGATCGAAAAAGAACACAATTGTTTTCAACAATATGATAGTATATATATAAACAACGCAGGACTACCCTTTTGGATATTAGATGACTATGATAGACAAATACCAATTAGTTATCATTCAATAGGTAAAAATAATAATATTATAAATTAGTAATTAGTAATGTAATAACATTATACCTATTATCATAAATATAAAAGCCATTATTTTTTGAAATGATAATTTTTCATTAAATATGATAACTCCTACTATAGCAAATAATATAATTTTAGTTATAGATATACTAGGACCAAATACCGACATATTAAAATGGGGTATAATTTTAAATAATAAGATTAACATACATGTAATACATATTGAACTAAGTATTAAATAAAGAAAATCCTTGTTTGTTAATTTTTTGATATCAACGAATATTTTTTTTAAATTAAACTGGTTAGTATAATAAATATAAATAAGTAAAAATATATTAATAATAATAGATTCAATAATAATAAGAGTAATACTATCTATTTTATTTTGTGATGGATATAATTTTCTAAAAGTTGTATATAATGTTTGTAATAATGCTACAAATATGATTAATGGTAATAAATTATTTTTCATATAATATATTGTTAGAAAGAAAAATTATGAAACATGTTTAGGTTTTATTTTATTTAAATATTTTTCGTCGTATTCAATAGGCATTTCTTGAAGATATATACCGATATCATCTATTAATGGAAACTCACAAATTTTATTTGATTTTGAAATTAATGAATATGTATCTCCATATTCGTTGATTTTATTTATTTTATATTTACCTATGTATTTATTACGTATCCACGTTTCATATGTATACCGAATATTAGGATTATTTATATGCGATGGTTTTTCAGGCTCATTACAAAATTGAAGATATGAAGCTCTAATCCAAAAAAAATTAAACCATATAAAAGAAGAGGGATCAGGAGTTGGAAATAAACCAATTTTATTTATATGAGAATTATTATTAAAAATATTAAGTATAGTTTTATATGGATAAATCGTATATTTTGTTAATGCATTTTCATATGTATGTCTCTTATCACTATTTAAATCTTGTGGAAAATTATTAAAAAACATACCTTTTGTGTGGAAATACAAAAAAATAGATTTTGAATAAAAATATGATAAAACATGCATTAGTTTTATTGCTTGATATTCATATAAATTTTTAGAATGAGTAATAATTACAACATTATTATTTATAAAGTCACGTTTTAATGAATGATAATAGTTATTAACAACTATATTATTTTCACACATTAACGAAATATATAAAATAGAATGATCTAATATCCCAGAATGTTTAAGATCATTTATTTGTCCTGATATAATCTTATCGGAATTAGGATTGTGTTCATTAATTGCTAAATGCCATACTAAAATAATATTATTATTTGTAAGGTAATACTTCATATTATTTAAATATATATATTAATTCCGTATTAAACTAATAAATAAATCTATATAAAGTATATAGATTTATGGAATTTAAAACATTTATTCGTATTATTGTATTATTGTCACTTATTTTAGGAACAGCTAAATTATTACAAGTTTTAGGTGTAGATATGGATAAATATATGATGTATATAAGTTTTATAGTTTTTTTGATTTTATCTACATTAATATTACCTTTAAGTGATTTAACTCTAAATTAAATAAAAATTGATATAAGTAAGTTATTATATTGAAATATAAGATAATAATGGAAAGACGTATTAATAAGGTTGCGATTGAATATGTTACACGTTTTAAGAATGATATTAGAAATAAAATTAATGAAATAGGTAATACAGATACACATAATGAACTAATACATTTTGTTTCAAATTATGAACAATTATCGTTAGGAAATGAATTATTTACAAAAAGACGAAGAGTAAAAAATATAGTACCTCAGCATGATCGATGCACAGCCAAACGAGCAAATGGTGAACAATGTACAAGAAGAAAAAAAGAAGAAAATGTTAGTTATTGTGGAACTCATATAAAGGGCACGCCTCATGGCATAATTGATTCGGTGGTTGAAAATAATAATGTTCAAAAAATCGAATTATGGGCACAGGATATCCAAGGTATAGTTTATTATATTGACAAAAATAATAATATTTATAAAATGGAAGATATTATATCTAATAAGTCTAGTCCCCAAATAATAGGAAAATATGAAAAAGTTGATAATACATATAAAGTTGTGGAATATTTTGGTGCTTAGAATTTAAAATCATTATCATCAATATAACGAAAAATAAGTTGGATAGAAAATATCAAAGAACTCCATAAAGTATTATAATTTGTTTGATTTTGTAATAATTTATTATTTTTTATCATTACTAAAGTTTTATTATTAGAATTTGATAAATACATATTATATTAAAATAAAATAACATAATATTATTTTATGTTATGAAATTATATGAATAATAATATTATAGATATATTGTGTAAAGTAGGAATAAAAGTTGAGACCATATATGAATTAGATGGGTGTATTGTGGATAGAGATAATTTATTAAATGATGAATTGTATAATAATATTAAAAATGATATTAATTTATTAAAACAAGAACTAAGCTCTTCATCTTTGACAAGTCTCCAAAAAACAGCAATAAATAATCAAAAATGGCCATTATTAAATTTAGTAAGACAATTATTGAATGCTTATAATTATAGAATGAAACCAATTAGAAAAGCAGCTGGCTATAGTAAAGGGGGTATAAAGTTGTTTAAAAGAACATTTAAAATAGAAAAATGTAAAAACGTTTAAATTTCTAATAAAAAATAAAGAAAACTAATATAATGAATAATAATTTTTTTTTAGATAATTTAGATTTAAATAATAAAGGAGTAGTTGCTAGGTTTGATTTTAATGTTCCAATTGTAAAAGAAACTATAAGTGATGACTTTCGTATAACATCAACTTTGCCAACTATAGAATCTATACTAAGTAAAAATCCAAAATATTTAATATTAACATCTCATTTAGGACGTCCAAAAGGTAGAGATTTATCTAAATCACTAAAAATTATAATACCTATTTTACAAAAATATTTAAAACGTTCAATTACTTTTTTGGAAAAAGGAATTAGTCAAGACACTTTAGATATTATTGATAGTGGAGTATATTTATTAGAAAATTTACGATTTCATGAAGAGGAAACATCATATGATAAAATAACAGACAAAGATGAAAATAATTGTATTAAATTGTATAGAAAATTAGGAGATGTATATATATCCGACGCTTTTGGATGTTTACATAGAAAACATATGAGTATTTATGATATGAAATATTCTGGTAAAGAATATGGGTATGGTTATTTGATAAAAAAAGAAGTAGATGCTATAGATAAAATTTTGATAACCAATAAAAATATTCTAGGTATTATTGGTGGTAATAAGATATCAGATAAAATGCCACTAATAAAATCATTAGCATCTTTAAAAAAAAGCACAATATTTGTTGCGGGAGGATTAGCTAAACAATATAATGAAGACATAAATAATGTAGTGATAATGAATGATGGTTATGGAAGTGATACTTTAGAGAATAAAGAAAAAATATATATAGAAAACTATAAAAATACGTCTTTGAATATATATGATATAGGCGACCAAAGCTTGAGAGAATTAAAAGATTTGATTAAACAGAATGATATAATATTTTGGAATGGATCGTTGGGTGTTATAGAAGATGAGCGTTATAAAGTAGGATCTAATAATTTAGTTGAATATTTGCAGATGGAATGCAGTAACAAATATATTGTAATAGGAGGAGGCGAAACAGCATCTTTGTTTGAAAAAGATGTTTCTCATATTTATGTTTCAACAGGGGGTGGTGCATTATTGGAATATGTTCAAAATATTATTTTATTTAGTAAAACATTACCAGGACTTGAAATATTTAGTTAGTTATATTTTAATATTTATTATATTGATTAAAATATATCGATGAATTATGTGTTGTGGTTCAAAGAATGTTCTTATAAAAATAAAGAACTAGTCGGTGGTAAATGTAGTTCACTTGGCGAATTACATAATTTATCAAAATTATTAAATTTTGATATAGCTGATGGTTTTGCAATTACAACAAAGTTGTATGATGATTTTGTAAAAGAAAATAACATACAGCATGAAATAGAAATGATATTAAATAGTATAAATGTAGATAATTTAGTAGAATTAAAAGAAAAATCAGATTATCTAAAGAGTTTATTTGAAAAAAGTAAAATGACAGACATTCAAATAGAAGAAATTTACGAGAATTATAAAGATTTATGTAATTTATATGGAAATGATATATTAGAAGTAGCAGTAAGATCTTCAGCATTAGCAGAAGATATGCCAAACGCATCGTTTGCAGGTCAGCAAGATACTTATTTAAATGTTAAGGGAAAAGAAAATTTAATATATTCTGTTAAAATGTGTTTCGCTTCTTTATTTAACGCACGTGCTATTTCATATCGTAAAACACATAATATTTCAATCAGTGAAGTTAAAATATCAGTAGCGATTCAAAAAATGGTTCGTTCAGATAAAGGATCCGCAGGAGTAGCTTTTTCTATTGATCCAGAGACAGGATATAATAAAGCAGTAGTTATTAACTCATCAAATGGATTAGGAGAATTAGTTGTATCTGGAGGAGTAAAACCAGATGAGGTAATATTAGATAAACGTATATTAAGACATATAGATGGAGATCCTGTTATAACTAAGCATATGGGAAATAAAGAAACAAAAATTGTATATGATGATGAAAATGGTATAAAAGAAGTGAAAACAACGAAACATGAAAAAAATACATATAGTATATCAAATAATGAGTCAATTGCGTTAGGAAGACATGTATTATTATTGGAAGAAGAGTATTCAAAAATATTTAATAAATCTATAGGTGTTGATGTTGAATGGGCGATTGATGGAGTTGATCATAAAATATATATAATTCAAACACGTCCTGAAACCATTCATAGCAATAATGAAAACTTACAAATGAGCAAATATATTTTACAAGAAAAAGGTAAATGTTTAATAACAGGTGTAGCTGTAGGTGATAAAATAAGCTCAGGTTGTGTACGTATAATTGATAATATGGATAATTATGAAACATTCTTAGAAGGAGATATATTAGTTACGGATATGACAACACCAGATTGGGAACCATTAATGAAAATATCGTCAGGTATAATTACAAATAAAGGAGGAAGAACATGTCATGCTGCTATAGTTGCGAGAGAGTTAGGATTAAATGCAGTTGTTGGATGTGGTAACGTTACACAGATATTAGAAAATAAGCAAAAAGTAACTATCGCATGTTCAGAAGGTGAAACGGGTAGAGTATATGAAGGTAAATTAAACTTTTCAATTGATAAAATCAATATAGATAAAAGTAAAAAAATGCCTATAAAATTAATGATGAATGTAGGTAATCCAGAGAATAGTTTTAGTTCATCAATGATACCAAATGATGGTGTAGGGTTAGCAAGATTAGAATTTATTGTAAGTAATTATATAAAAGTCCATCCTCTTGCTTTATCTCATTATCCAAAAATAAGATCAGATATTCGAGAAAAAATTAAGGATATATTAGGAAATGATCATACAAATGGTAAGTGGTTTTTTATACGAAGATTAGCTAGAGGTATTTCAAAAATAGCTAGCGCTTTTTACCCAAATAATATTATAGTGAGATTATCAGATTTTAAATCGAATGAATATCGTAATTTATTAGGAGGCGAATTGTATGAACCTAAAGAAGAAAATCCAATGATAGGATGGCGTGGTGCGTCACGATATTATTCGGATGAATATAAAGAAGCATTCGAGTTAGAATGTCAAGCAATTTCTTATGCTAGAAAAAGAATGAAAATGGATAATATAATAGTGATGATCCCATTTTGTCGTACACCTGAGGAGTGTAAATTAGTTATTGAACTTATGAAAGAAAATGGATTAGTGCGAGGAGAAGATGGATTGAAAATATATCTAATGTGTGAAATACCATCAAATGTAATTGAAGCTGATCATTTTAGTCCTATGATAGATGGTGTATCAATTGGTGGAAATGATTTATTACAATTAACATTAGGTGTAGACAGAGATTGTGAGAGAATAACATATTTATCAAGTGATGAAAACTTGAGTTATAGAAGAATGATAAGTATGGCAATAAAGACATATAAAGACCACGGAGTTAAGGTAGGTTTTTGTGGTCAGCAACCCTCGGATAGTATTGAATTTTGTGAATTTTTAATTAAGGAAGGGATTGATTCTATATCCGTAACCCCCGATTCTGCTTTAAAAACAATATCAAATATAGGTATGTAATAATATAAAGAATTAAATATATATTATACAAAATATATATTTATGTCATTAATAGTTGTAAGACACGGCGAATCTTTATGGAATAAAGAAAATAAGTTTACTGGAAAAACTGATATAGGATTAACTAATAGGGGGACGATTGAAGCAATTGAATGTGGTGAAATATTAAAGGAATATGTATTTGATAAAGTATATGTAAGTTCTTTAAAAAGAACTCATCAAACATATGAGTATATTAAAAATGTTACATTAAAACATAATATATCACCAATAATAAGTGAAAGTTTGGATGAACGAGATTATGGAGAATTAACAGGTAAAAATAAATTAGAATTAAAAGAAATGTATGGTGAAGACGCTGTATTTGCTTGGAGACGAGGTTATACAGATACACCGCCCAAAGGTGAATGTTTAAAAGATGTTATGGAAAGAGTTGGTAAATATTATGAACAATCAATTGCGTTAGATTTACATAATAACGAAAATATATTAATAATATCGCATGGAAATACTTTACGTGCTTTATTTGTTTATCTAGGTATTATTCATTCAAATGATATACATAATTTTGAAATACCTACAGGCATTCCAATTGGTATTAATTATAATAATAAGACATATTGGTATGAAAACAAGTATGAATTAGATGCTTATCAAATATTAGATAGTAGAGGTAATCCAACAATAGAAGCAGTATGTTATAATAAAGATAAACAAATATTGGGAAAAGGATCGTGTCCAAGTGGTGCATCATGTGGATCTACTGAAATGTGTGAATTAAGAGATAAAGATATATTATGTTACCAAGGTAAATCAGTTTATAGCGCTATCGAAAATATCAAAATAGCAAATGCGTCGTTGATATTAAATGATTCTACAATTACAAAATTTGAAAAAATCGATAAACAATTAATGAATTTGGATACAACAGAATTAAAATCTGAAATAGGTGGAAATGCTATAACTGCGATGAGCTTTTGTATGTTAGATGTAGCATCACGATATAATAAGTGTGAAATGTATGAGTATATAAGGAAATATATGAAAAGCGAGTCAATAGATAAATATTTACCAACCCCTTTTGTAAATATTATAAATGGAGGTAAACATGGTATTACATATGAATTGAAAATACAAGAGTTTATGATCTATACAAAACATGATATATCAGCTAGTAAAAAAGTACAAATAGTGACAGAAATATATTATAATTTACGTTCAATACTTGTAATGAAGTATGGTATTAAAGCTAAGGTAATTGGTGATGAAGGTGGATTTTGTCCTCCCATTACATCTCCAAATGAGGCCTTATATCTTATAGAAGAAGCTATCGAGAAATCAGGATATGTTGTAAATACAGATGTGTTTATTGCTTTAGATTGTGCTGCTAATGAGTTTTATAATAAATCAGAAAATACATATGAAATTGAACCAAATATACATTTATATAGAGATGAATTAATTAGTTATTATGGTAGTTTAATTGAAGAACATCCAGCGTTAAAAAGTATAGAAGATCCATTTCATGAATCAGACTATATAGCATGGCGTAATTTCACAAAGCAATATGGAGATAGAATAATGGTAGTAGGTGATGATTTATACACATCCAATAAAAAATATATAACACAAGGTTTACATGAACAATGGGCAAATACTTTATTATTAAAAGTTAATCAAGTTGGAACAGTTAGTGAAGCAATTGAAGGAGCGAAATTAATGTTTGAAAAAAAAAAACAAGTAATTGTTTCACATAGATCAGGAGAAACAAATCATGCTTATCTTATAGATATTGCGGTAGGTATTGGAGCTAGATACGTTAAAATAGGTAGTCCTTGTAGAGGAGAACGAGTAGCAAAGTTTAATAGATTAATAGAAATAGAAAATAAAATGATGTGATAATTATTATATTTAATAATATTATATGTGTTGGAACATTAATGTCACAACCACTTAGAACATCATTTAACTTGTTTAAATAAAAATTATAATTTCAATTGTATCATTATATATTTACACAATAAGCGTAAATATATAATAAAGTGTTTGTATATTTACTATTTCAAAAAAATATCACTATAGATTAGCGTAATTTATTATTGCGGTTTTTTCTAGTCCTTTTCTTATAATAACCACCTTTAACATTTGTTTTGGGATGTAAATGTTCAGCTATGAGAGTAGCACCATCTCTCTGTCCTTGTATCATTAATGGGGAACCATTTTTTTTGCTTTTTCCCATTGTAGTTACAAGCCTTGCAGTTCTTAAGTTTTTGTGCTTAATTTCCTTAATATGATTTTTTATTAATTCCACAATTTCTGGATATTCAAAATCATTTGCAAGAATCAGTGGTGTTTCATTATCATTAGTTTGTACGTTGACGTCAGCACCAGCATCTAGCAGTATTTTTACAAGGTCTTTATATCCCCTACGAGTTGCTATAATAAGAGCGGTATTATTCATATTATCTTTTGCGTCGACATCAGCTCCCCTATTTAGTAGTGTTGATATTATTTCGTTGCGTTTTTCGGGATTTCGTAAAAGTTCTGTTGTCAATGTGAGAGCTGTATCACCATCTTTATTTTTTGCGTTTACATCGGCACCAGCATCCAGTAGTATCTTCACAACGTCTATATTTCCATTATAACTTGCATACATGAGAGAATTATAATCTTCATTATTTTTTCCATTCACATCAGCGCCTGCATTAAGGAGATTTTTAATATCTCTTGCACTATTACCGTAAGCAGATGCTCGTACGAGTGGAGGTCCTTCCATACTACCATTATCCATATTTACATATTCAGGAGCAACTCCACGAAATAGTAGATGTTGTAGTAGGTTTTCTAAACGAACAGAATCATGCATCTCAATAGCCTGAACTATATAAGAATAAACTCGGTCTCCACCATTTTGTTTTCTAGAACGCGTTTTTCTTTTGGATTTTCTTTTTTTTGATTTTCTAGATTTTTTTTTCCCACCGAATAATTGACGCGTAGGTGATTGTGGAGGCGACGAAGGCGGAGTATTAAAGGTTGGAAATATGGGAGGAGCAGGTATAGAGTTTCTTTTTGTAGGTGATTTATGTTCTTCTTTGTCATATGACGTTATTGGTCGTCTTTTTTTTCCAGGATTACCTACTTTTTGTAATAAATAATCATAGCGTTTAAGTTCTTCGCGTTCTTTTGTTATTTCTTCTTTTCCATTATATTCAATATTATTTATATTACATATTACAATTTCTTTATGAAAATTTCCTCGTCCAGGATCAATATGGTTCATTTCATCATTCGCATAACCATCATAACCTCTATCGCAAATATACTTAACTAATGATGTGTCCTTACTATTATCAGAGTTTCTTTTACGTAGTTCATCATTAAAACCATATTGTTCATTAAGAATAGTTTTAATATTAGAAGGTGTATTTTTGTAAAATGTGTTATTTTCACGATCTAATGATAGTAATTTCATATCTTTTTTTGTTTTATATCTATAAACAATTCCATATTGTTCAACATCATCTTTATTTAATCCAAAAAATAATGGTTTGTCAGGTAATTCCTGAGGATTAAAAGTTGGATTAGAATCGCCTCTATATAAAAGGGTATTTTTAGGTATTATATAATAATTTATCTTTGTAACTGGGTCATTATATAGTTGAAAAAATGTATTTGGCATTTATATATATATATTAAATAAAATAAAATAGGTTTCAATTACATAATCCTAAATCATATAGAAAAAATGATAATATATATACATTTTTATCATTTTTTTATTGTATTATTATAAATATGGGGACTAAGTTATTTGATCAATATACATATCTTCATTTTGCTATGGGAATAGTAGGATATTATTGGAATATATCTTTAATAAAATGGATTATTTTACATACTATTTTTGAAATTATAGAAAATACTCATTTTGGAATGAATATAATTAATAATTATATAGTGATTTGGCCAGGAGGAAAACCTAAAGCAGATTCCATTACAAATAATATTGGTGATACGATTGGGACAATAATAGGATGGTTATCAGCGTATGGTTTAGACAAGATAGGTATAAAGTATAAATGGTATAATATTTAGTTAAATAATGTGTATGCCATTTTGTTTATACCATTCATGAACTAGTAGTAGAAATATGTTATCAAACACGTTGACACTCACATGTTTAGGTTCATCATATTCCCACAAACCATCATATACAACTCCATTTTCATAAATCATTTGTCCTTTGCCATGTCTCATATCGTTTTTCATTTGACCACGATATATTTCGCCATTTTTTTTATATACTATAAATTTACTATTTTTTGGAAGATGATATTTGACACATTTTGTAAGGTTATCCATATAATAATCTTCTTCAATAGTTGAAGGGTTTAGTCCCATGAGTCTGCGTGAATATCTGGTTTGCTTATTACTTGACATTATAATACTTTAATGGAAATATAATAGTTAAATATATTTCAATTTTATTTCTTTTCTAGATATTCTTTCCACGATTGTTTTGTTCCTCCGTCGTATGCGAAAGCATATTCATTATTAATTAACCATTGATTAATTGTGCATGTGTTATCATCTTTACAATATATATCAACTAAGAGACGTCCATATTTGTCAAAATCACCACATTTTACTTCTACCATTTTATTTAATATTTTTTCTCGTAAATAATCTCTAACTTCATATCCAAACTTTTTTTCTATACTACAACGAGTTCTTAATTCAGGTGTATCAACTCCTGATAATCGACAATTCCATTTAAATACTTGACCATTAAAAGGAAAAATAATTTTAATAGTATCACCATCATAAACAGATACAACCTTGGCCGTGTGAGTTTGTCCTTCAAATGAAAAAATAGGCGCGTCGTCTAATTCTTCAATATTCATTAATTTATTTATACTTTTATGTTTAAATAAATTACACAAATTATATAAGCACATAGGATCTACACAATATTTATACTTTTATGTTTAAATAAGTTACATAAATTATATAATTACTAAATATAATCATAAATGATTTTAATGATGTTTCATCAATACATAGGATTATTCCTGATATTTGAATACAAATCCAGCAGAATGAGTTCGGTCTCCATTTAATACCTTGGCGATACTAATAAATGATGTTATATGGTGTTCTTTTTGTAAATATTCTCTTGCCTGAAACATATAATTAAATGTTTTAACAAATGTTCCATTTTTTGTAAATACGTCAAATGGTTTATTTTGACCCTTTTTATCTAATATCTTTTGTCTTGCTTCAGGATTTTCATTAAAATATTTTTTCTTTATTTCGCTCATTTGTTTTCTTGCTTCAGGATTTTCCCATTGTTTTTTTGATTTTTCGCTCATTTGTTTTCTTGCTTTTGTATTGTTTTCATAATATTTTTTTAATATATCGCTATGTTTTTTAATTTCTTCTGGATTTTCAAATCGTTTTTTTTGTGATTCACTACATTTTTCTCTTGCTCCTGGTGTTTCTTCATAATATTTTTTCTTTATTTTACTCATTTTTTCTCTTTCTTCTAGGTTGTCTTTGTAATATTGTTTCATTTTTGCGCTATGCTCTTCCCCTTTTTCAGGATTTTCATTAAAATATTTTTTCGTTATTTCGCTCATTTGTTTTCTTGCTTCTGGATTTTCCCATTGTTTTTTTGATTTTTCACTTGCTTTTTTTATTGCTTCTGGATTGTTTTCATAATATTGTTTTAGTCTTTCACTATGTTCTTTTCTTGCTTCTGGATTGTTTTCAAAATATTTTTTCCTTTTTTCACTATGTTCTTTTCCTGCTTCTGGATTTTCCCAATATTTTTTACACATTTCACTCATTTTTTGCTTGACTTCTTCCGTATAAACATAGCCATGATTACCTTCTCCACCAAGCGTCATGTTATATCCATTTCCATCCATATAATAAGATTTATAGTCTTGAATATATCTTATTTCTTTTTCACACAATTCTTCTAATGTATCGGCTGTATCTATTTCTACAAGTTCAAAAGTATCTACCATCTCATATTTTCTTAACGCCTTATATAGACATTTTGTATCGCCATTTTTCCCACAATATTTATGTTCTCTTTTTCGTTGTTCCAATGAAGTCGTCGTTATACCGATATAATGTTTTCCATTAGGAAAGTCTATTTTGTAAATAGAACCACCAGACATGTTGTATATATTATATACTAACATTATATACTAATAACATCAATTTTATAATATAGTATAATTTTTCTTTTTAGTTGGTGTAATTAAGTTCAAAATTATCTAAAAGTGTATTATTTTATTTAATACATATTTTTTATTTGGTTTATTTTTCAGATAATGATAGAATTTTTAATACTTATTTATGAATCGTCGTGGGGGGGCGAAACCCCCCGTTGCGTGATAGTGTGTTGTCATATGGTAGTGTAGGTAGTGTAAGTAGTGTAGAAGGAGTTCTTGAGATGCAATTGTTGCAGAGTAAGTTGCGATGTTGGCGAGAGAGGGAGCTAAAAAGATACGCGGTGTAAAAAAAGTTGACGATATAGTGAATAGTGAATAGTGAATAGTAAGATGATGTTGGTGATGTTGCCGGCGCGAGACGTGGTGATGTTGTTGGTTTCGACGTCGTTGGGGTTCTTGTTGGTGTTGCGTTTCGGAGATTATATATTGTAATATTGTAGAGGTAGTATATAAAGAATACCCGTAGGTGGTATATTTTATAGTGGTAGGGAGTGGTGTAGGTGGTGTAGGTGGTGTAGGTGGTGTAGCGCAAAAGGAAGCGCAAAAGGAAGCGCAAAAGGAATAAAATAGTGACTGATTTCTGGGATTGTCACTCATTTCTGGAATTGTGGTTTTCGTATAATATAATATAATATAATATAATATAATATAATAAAGCAGAGGGATAAAGTGGTATAATAAAATGCGAAGGTAATAAAAAAGACAGGGAGCAAAGAAAGCAGGGTGCGAAAGAGCAAGGGTATATTTTTGTAGGTTTTTGTAGGTTTTTCTTTTTTTGTAAAATTATGAAACATCATTAACAATAACTTGACGTTCCCACCTTTGCTGAGCATGTCGTTTCTCAGGTGGTATCCATCCAGGAACTCTGACAGCGAAGTCTTGGCGACACATAGGACAAGCAGTTCCGCCAGCGGATTGGAAGTGATGGAATAAGCAATCGCCACAAGTTTTGTGACCGCAACGTAGAACGCAGATATTAGTTTGTCCTAAGGGTTCCATACAAATAGGGCATTCGTTGCAGTCGATAGACTTGATAGAAGGCTGGGGTAGAGCGTTGAGCCGATTATTGAAATTTTGCATAGGGTCAACGAGTCTCCATTGTTGTGGGTGTGGGCCGTAAGAGGCGTGATGTGCTCGTGTGCGACTTTGTTCAATACGTTGTTCAATAGAAGTAGAAGTAGAAGTAGGAAAAGGAGGAGGAACGGGAGCGGGTAATGCTCGATTCATCATATACTGAGCGTACTGAGCGTTGCGTTGAGCATTACGTATAGCTTTACGTTGACAGATGTCAAACGTCTTAATTCGTCTATTGATCATGTCAGCAGACGCTTGAGCGATGCGATCAACGATAGGGACCCCGGTGAGAGGATCAGCCATAATGTTTTCACAAAGTACTTTTCTCTCGTTGTCAAAAGTATAAGAGTACCAAAGACCTCCCTTTTTATAAGGGATATGTTGGATAGGCTGAGAACCTTCGGGATAAAACCTGGCCGAAGAAGGGGGTGTTTTAATAAGCCATCGTAGTTTATGTAACAAACTGGAGACGACATTAAGGTCTCTTCCTTTAGTGGCAGTAAAATGAGTCGTAAAATGAGTCTGACCCCGACCCCATTCCAAGTCCATAGGAAGGAGGTCTCCATCTTTGAACCATTCTCCATAATGGCTGTTGTAAGAGGCAATATCAAGTCCATCGTTGATGATGGACATAGCCCGAGTCATAGCAAGTTGGGGGCACGTTGGTCTGGTGTGTCCAGACAATCGGCATTCGGTGCACGGCATAATTCGTTGTATGGTGGTATTCCATGAGTTGAAATAGAGAGACGCATAAAAAAGTTGTCAATTTTTTCTGAGGGAGTAATCGCAAAGGCCAGCGCAAAGGCCAGCGCAAGAGGAATATTATTGTCACTCATTTCTGGGATTGTCACTCATTTCTGGTTTTTGTATAATGAAGCATGAGAGAAGAAAACGGATAACGCATGGACGACCGAGTTCATGTAGCTAGTGTGAGAAAAAAGGCAGGGAGCAAGGAAGGCAGGGAGCAAGGAAGGCAGGGGAGTATTTATTTAGTTTCCAACGAACCCAGAGATGTACCGCAACATGTCGTAGGGCATCTTTTTGAGACCTGCATCGTCTTTTAGAATGTCCATTATCTTCTCTCTACGATCTTTGTAGATACTAACAAACGCTTCTAAGGTCTTCTTCACTGATTGGATATATTTTTGTTGTCTTTTGTCGTAACACGGGTTAAACTCAACTTTTTTACACTCTTTGATAAACTCGTTAGCTTTCATGAACACCACTTTGAGGAACCCAAAGTGCTTGGAGTGGAGATCATGCACCGAGTATTGAATGGTGTGCTTGTTTAACGCCAGGTACACACTTCGAATCACTCTTAATTTGTCGAGTTTTAAACGAATCGTAATCTTATTTTCCGTTACGAGAGAATCCGCACGCCGTTCGCTCAAATCACGCTTGAGACGGGTGAACGAGTTAAACACACTATAGTCTGACCTCACATACTCCATGAAGGCTTGGCATTCATGACTAGGGTATGCTACTCTAAATTCTGGAACGTTTTCATCGTGCCGCTTCCATAATTGAACAAGCGCATTTTTTCTTACTTCTTTATTCACAGACATACCATTGTTCACATGAAAATTGCGTAGTTTATTCCTTGTCGTTTCGCGTGTCATATTATTTGCAATCTTGGTCTTCGACATCACATACTTCCGCAAGTCCCCATTTAGAACTAGAGGCTCCAACGGAATCTTTGTCACTTTCACTTGTGCTGGCATCTTTCTCTTATTCGGACACCTACTTCTGTTTTGGTATTACCTACCCAAACATTTATACGTCAATTTTTTTTGAAACCGCTCGCAAAGGCCCGCGCAAAGGCCCGCGCAAAGGCCCGCGCATCGGAAAACTATTGTCACTCATTTACAGCTTCGTCACTCATTTCTCGGATCGTCACTCATTTCTCGGATCGTCACTCATTTCTCGGATTAAAGATATACCTTAAAAGAAAACTTACAGGGGGGAGAATAGACTTCCGTTGGGGAGCGCACAGGACAACGCATAGAGTGCCGTTGGGGAGCGCAGGGGTGCGGGGTGTAGAGTATGGGGTCTTATAATATATTCAAAACTTATGTCAATTATCTAACTTATACAAGACTATGTAAATAAATGATTAAATAATATAATTTTTATATTATTTAATTATATAATGACAAAAACTTTAAAAACACGAAAAGGACCATCTTCTAGCGCAACTAAATCTAGGGTAGGAACAAAAAAGAAAGGTAATGATGGTAATATGTGGAAAATAGTTAAAAATAAAAATGGCACAAAACGTTGGTTAAAAATATCAAAAAATAAAACTATTAAAAAAAAACAAACTAAAAAAAATAGAACAAAACATATACAAGACGTAGATAATGCTGATATCGTAGATAATGCTGATATTATTAGAAATAAAAATAAAAAGTTATATAATTTTTGGTTAGATTTAGCCAATACAAAACATAGTGTTTTTGTTTATAAAGATAAAAGTTATAAAATAATTAGAAAAAATATTAGAGAAGAACAAGAAAAAGCTGAGAAAAATAATAATGTTATAGCAATTTTAGATAGTGGTCCTAGTTTTGATGCTTATAGAGAACTATATAGAAAAGCCAAAAATAAAAGTGTTGAAGAAGTTATTAAGAATTATAAAAAATACTTTAATGAGGGATCATCAGGAAAAAGAGTATTTTGTTAATTATTTGTCTCATTTTCTTTTCGGTCGGTGTTATATTGTTTAAATAATATAAAAAATATATTATTTACACCCTTGAAGATTTAAAACGCCGTTTTTTGAAAATATAATAAAAATATATAAATAGTTTTATTATGTATTATTTATAGTAATGGATAAAATAAACTATTTATATAATGCTATTGTTAAACATTTAAATAATAAATGGATATTCCATGATGACAACGAAACACAAGTTATAAATGAAAATAATACAAAAAAACTTCCATATGAATTAGTAAATATCATACTTGAGTATGATGGACGAATCAAATATAAATATAAGATAAAGAATAGTATTGATTACCATAAATTTGTAAACGTAATCCATAAACACGACCAAAGATACAATGTAATTACACCGATTATCAGTAAGAAAAAAAAAATTATGAAAGATAGTTACAGAAATGAGTCCCGACCCAATACCAGTTTTTATTTTGAATTTGCATTTGATAATCAACCCAATTTAATATTATGTTATGATTTTAACTGGTCTTATAATAATGTCTTTGAAATATGTTATACGGATTTGAAAGGTTTATGTACTGTCAAAACCGTATATGTATAGAATAAGTTCTTGGGGCAAATCATAAAAAAAGTTTTTTTCTTCTTTGGCAACCATCATGTAATATATTCACGTGAAATATGTTTATTCTATTTTATTTTATCATGTAGACCTAAGTATTAATATAAAGATATTAGTATTAATATAAAGATATTAGTATTAATATAAAGATATTATGATTTTTTCATTTTTGAATTCTATTTTTGGTTATAACAAAACCAACAATAATATTACCAAAAATAATAAGATAGATAAGTTGTGTAAAAAACTTCCATATGAATTAGTAAATATCATACTTGAGTATGATGGACGAATCAAGTATAAGTATAAAGATAAAAATGCAGTTGATTATCATAAGTTTGTAAATATAATTCATAAACACGATCAAAGATACAATATAATTGTACCGATTATCAATAAGAAACACAAAATTATGATGAATACAGAAACGAGACCAGTTGATACAAGTTTTTATTTTGAGTTTTCGTTTGATAATCAACCGAGTTTAAGTTTATGTTATGATTATAATTGGTCTTACAACAATGTGTTTGAAATATGTTATACTGATATGAAAGGGTCAGGACATATTCTTGGAAGCGACCAAGTTAGAACTATATATAAATAAACGTAGGTGAAAACATCGTTTTAAATCTTCAATGGTGTAAAGATATTATGGGTTCAGGAATAATAATTATAATTATAGTAATAATAATTATTTGCGTTGTCATTCGTATTGTATAATATTAAAATATATTATAATGATATCTACAATAGTAGGGTTTGTAAATAATTACAAATATGAACTAATAGGGGGGACTTGGGGATATTTATTAGCATACAAAGAAAAGAATCTTAGATGGGGAAGATATGCGAAGACAATTGCGACACATCCATTATATGCTTTTATGGGTATCGGAATAGGATATACTTTAAAAAACATCCATATACACAATTTTATACCTAATTTTTTCTCTTAGATTTTCTCCTAGATTTTCTCCTAGATTTTCTATGTTTCTTTTTATGTGTTCTTTTTCTCTTACTTTTCATAGATTTACCCCCTTGTGTAATATTTCTATTGGGGTTTTCTATCGCATATGTATCCACTAGCAAGTTTCTAAACGCCTCGTTGTTTGTTACCAAAGCGTCCGCATTCATAAGAACGAGTCCTCTACCAAACTCATTTGGTGCTATTAAATCTACGATTTCGTTCACAGCATTTTGTTGTTCTTCGCGTGTTGTATATTCTTCACTACGAGTTAATATGTCATTTACTGCCATAAGTCTCTCTTCTAAATTATTAACATTACAAGGTTCTCTTGTAGAAGGTCGAAGCCCGCCTTTTCTTGTTCTTTTTACAGATGTCTTTTTCATTTATATTATATATTAAGATAAATTAACGCTTGCCTATTTTACGAAGATATGAACTATCAAAAGGAGAATCGGTTAATCCAAGAATACTAGCTTCTTGATATTCTTTCAAAGCATCCTTTTCTTTTTTATTTCTCTCAGATGTATTATCATCTTGACGAACAAAATATTTAAAATCTTTATTCTTTAATGGTATTCGTTCAATACCCTTTTCTCTTGCCTCTTGCGCTCTTCTTTCTTTATCTTTTTCCAACCAATATTTATCTTCAGCACGACGTGCTTGTTTAACTCTTTCTTGTTCTGCCATATTCACATCTAATGGTTTTAATACCATGCCAGGTGGAGGAACTATTTTTCTGACAGGTGGAAGAGAAATTTTTTGTTTTTGTTCTTTTTCTAAATGTTGTTTAGTTGGTCTAATAGATATTTTTTTCATAGAACGATTTAAGTCAGAACTGGTATTAGAAGAACTTCTAGATTTAGATTTAGATCTACTTCTAGATCTACTTCTAGATCTACTTCTAGATCTAGAACGCGATCGTTTTCTGGTCCCACCTTGTTTCTTATTTCTATATTTTGTCATAAGTTTTTGTGTGTATCCCATATAATTAATAAATATTTTAATTATTTATTAATTTATAAACTCTCACTATCACTAACACGATATCTAAATCTATCAATTAATGCTTGCCTTTTTGAACGCTGTTTTTTTGTTGTGTTATTCAATAAAGACGTAGAATTCTTTCTTTTTTTCTTGCTTTTCTTTGAAGATATTGATGATGGAGATGATATATCCATTCGGTGAGAAGAAGATGATTTGGAAGATGATATATCCATTTGATTTTCCTTTTCTAATACTTGTTTCTTTTTCGTTTTCATAGCATACATTTGAATACGTTTTTCCCTACCTTGCTTACGTTTTTCCCTAGCCTCCTTGTTTTTTTTTATAGTGATATTTCTTTTTTTCTTTTCTTGTTGAATTCTTATCTTAGTTTCTTTATCTTTCTTATGTTTTTTAGTAATTCGATGACTAGAACTGGATCTATTAGATTTAGAACTTCTTCTTGGTTTATCAGCCTTTTTAGTTATATAATACATGGTGATATATTCTCCCTTCTTCATATAATCATGAAGACCATCATAACCAGTCTTAAAAATAGATTGTTGAGGATCCCAAACATAGAGTATATCATTCTTGTCTTTTCCCACAACAAAAGAATGACCATTACCCCCTCTATGTCCATTTATAATTGTCCCATATCCTTTTTTTAAATTTTTCTTTAATATTTTATACCATGTAAAGAATGGTTTTGTTGCCCATGACATATAATCAACACGTTCCACGTTATAAATATCCTCAGCATATTTAAATATATAAAGAGGTATTTGTTCATGTTCTATACTATGAGTCCCATTTTTATCATGTACATATTTAGCAATCTGTTCAGCTAATTTGCGATCTTTTATTATGTCTAAAAAGTGAAATGTTTGAATCGTGCAATCTTTAGCTTCATCACGAGGTATATAAGGGTTAAGACATTTCCAGCTATCAAAAGCAGATGATTTAATTGGAACTTGAAATAATGAATCGAGTCTTCGTTTTAAAATAGTATAATCTGAACTATCTAGTTTAGGATTAATAGACATTAATATAGTATAAGAAAATAATTATAAATAAGTAAATAAGTAAATAAGTAAAAAAATATAAAAATTGAAATAAAATAAGTAGATAAATAGATCAAGTAAATAACATGATAATTGAAAATATATTTAACAAGTTACCATATGAGTTAAGAAGGTATATAAGAGATTATATAAAGCCTTACATAAAGTATTCATATTACGTAGATAAAGAAGATGAAATAATAGAAAACTTATATTTAATAAGTGATTATGGGTGTGGATGGGGATTAATAAATGATTTATACCAATACATATGTACAATAAGTGGCCCAATACAAAATAATGTAAATAAAGATACCGAAATAAATACCGATATAGATACTGATATTTTTAATCCTTATTTATTAATGTATTATGATTATGAGATGCTAGAGGGATCAAGGGTAAAAGAATGGTATTGGGATGATAGTGGAACAGACTATGAAAGGTATGTATGTGATATAATATGTTATTTAAGTTATATATTTAAAATATTAAATAATGACTCAAATGAAGAAGAAATAAAAACAAAAAGAAAACAATTCATAAGTAAAATAACAGAAATCAACAACATGTATTCATATATAATACAAAATGGTGAAGCAGTTAGAGATAATGGATATTTCTCTCATGAATGAAAATAAAAATTGAATAAATTATTTATAATGTAAATTATGAATAATTGTGAATATGAATACAAATAATACAAGTCGGGTGATAATTGCTTTATATCGTGCGAAGTTGCGTGAGTGTTATAAAGTTGGATATAAATATGGGGATTGGAATCCACAACATATAGTAGATATTAATAGATTAGGAAAGAAAAAAATAATAAGATATAGACAGCAAGGTCTATTAGGTTCTGTGTTATGGAATACAATTAGGGATGAATACAAATATAACAAAAATGAGGATGATAACATGATAACAAATATCTTATTGGAAGAAGCATTTATAGTGCTAAGAAAAGTAAATAAAATAATATGTCATAAGAAATACAATAAATAATACAATAAATAATACAATAAATAATACAATAAATAATACAATAAATAATACAATAAATAATAAATAATAAACATAATTATATTGTTTTATCTTTTACTTAGCTACAATAAAGTGTTCAATATATCGTTTAATATCAATAATAGCGAATGGATGGAAAATCCTTTTTTTTTGTAAGTGTGTGCTGATACTACGAAATGTATTGATCTCATCATTTTTTTGTTGAATAATATATTTATGACAAAGTTTATGTTCGCGCATATTGATATTGTATTTATGAATATTATTATATTTGATAAGTGTCATATCCTGTATACATTTATCATCATCAATTAAATTAAAGTATATATCTTTACTAATAAGCCTATCTTGACGAAGTTGATATAAATAATGATATATAGAAGATAGATATCTCTCTTGTAATCCAAAATCAGTTTCTTGTTGAATAGAATCAAAACTATTAGCACGAAAGCGACGATTTTTCGAAAGATAATACATAAGTGTAAAAGAGTAACTACTAAAATAAAACAATATATATATATTCGCCAAAATAATTAGTCTAGGTTTGATATTTTCTCTCATGACCTAAAAATCTAGTAGATATAAATAATAAAAATGAAAATAAACTAGAAATAAAAAAAATAAAAAATATATAATATATAGAATGAATTATGAATGTATGATTGATGAAAAATGGTATGATTTTAAAGTATTGGAAAAAGGAAGTATAAAAGATGGTATAGCTGATAAAGAAATAAATAAAAGATTACTAGATTTACCGAATATAGTATATGGTAAATATTGTGCAAATACAGAAGGTTATCATCCAACAGGTTGCACGGAGTATGTATTTGTGAGTAGAAATACCCTACGTTATAAAAAAAATTGATTCAACAGGTTAATATATAAATGTATTATATATTAACAATCATCATGTCAATTGAGTATTATACGCATCTAATGAGAGGACCCATGGGTGGAGATGGTGTAGACACGCACATAAAAAAGCTAAATGGATTGGCAAATCAATATAGTAGGAGTAATGGAGCGCGCTCTTTAGCAAGAGCGATCAACTTGTATAATATTGCGTGGAAGCTACAAATAGAAATGCGTGGTGAACAAGATCCACGATCATTAAATGCATACATGAATGTGTATAGAATAGAAGATAGAGTTAATAAGGCAAAGATTGGAAGAAAGAATAGCCAAATGTTGAATAAAAAGAAGCAGAAGTTGGCCGAGTTGAATAATGCTGAAAAGAATCAAATGTTCAAAAAGTAACTCGATAAGTAAAGCTATTCACAGGTAAAAAAGTAATTAAAAAATCAAATAAATGTTTAATAAAACCAATATAAAAAGATAACAAGTTATAAAGAGTGAAGGGGGGGTGTAAATATGTTCTTGTAGCTCAGTTGGTTAGAGCATCGGTCTTATGAGCCGAAGGTCCACGGTTCGAGCCCGTGTTTGAACAAAGTGATGGAACCACTATAAAAGTTCCACCTAACCTACCCGGTTAGCTCAGTCGGTAGAGCGCACGCCTTTTAAGCGTGTGGTCGTGGGTTCAAGCCCCACATCGGGTGCGGGGAGAGGTGGACGCCATGTAAGATCCCCAAATGGGTAAGAAACATCACAAAAAAAAATAAAAATAGTTAATTCAATCTAATCGAACCTAATTCGAAACCAAACCAAACCAATAATAGGTGTTTCATCATTCTAAGCGATGGGTGGGGGCTTAGGGTCGACCTTGATATGTCGTAAAAATATCAATCAAAGCACGGATGTCCGAGTGGTCTAAGGAGCCAGACTTAAGACCTGGTAGCATACGCTGCGTGGGTTCGAACCCCACTTCGTGCATAAAAGTGAATAAAAACCACTCTAAAAGTTTTTTTAACATAATTTTTTTAGTATAATTAAAAAACTTATGTAAAGTCAAAGTCAACTACAATAGGATAATGATCATTATTATTTAATTGTATACAGAGATATATAATACATAGGCTAACCAAACACCGAAAAAGTTTTTAGAGAATAAGTCAAGAATATTATAAGCGATATTTTTAGAATTATGCGCGAGTTGTGCGGCGACGCCATATAAGCTCCATAAAAGAAGAAAAACATAAAATATATTTTGTATTGATGGGTTATCGACAACATAATTTTTGTAAATAATATAGAAATAATACGCAAAAGCAGCAAATCCAACAATAGATGAATATAATAAGGAACCAGGATTGTTTTCTCCATATAATCCAGCAATAAGCATAATAGTGTTAAGAACAAAAATGGGAATTAGTGTTTTCTTTTCTTGTTGAAAGACATCATACATATCAAGATTTTTAGTATCTTTACCACTCTCCTTATGTTTAACATAAATAAAGTATACAATAATAGTAAAGAGCATAGTTGGAGTTGTAATAAACCAATCATAATATCTTTTCGGAGTGATATTATTAACAGAAGATATATTATATACGAGCCAGACATAGAAAGTAGCTTCGACAATTTGAACAATAAGTTCTAAAGAAATAAGTTGTGTAAGAATTTTGTATTGAGGTTTTATAGGCCAAGTGAGTGCCCATGTATCCACGATAGCAGTAATAATCTGAATAACCAAAGAAGCAATTACAGAAAACTGAAGTAATTGTGTAGATGCCATATAATGTATAAAGGGATAAAATATATATAAAACATAATTAAAAATTAAAAATAAAAATGAATATATAATAAAATGTATCGTAAAATATGTGAAAAGACGTTATATGATGTATTACGATATAAGAAGCATAAACAAAGTATGTTAAGATATGAGATAGAAAAAGGAAAAGGAAGAAATCCATATTATGCTAATAGTTATTTGTCATGGGTAAAATATCAAGTGCAAGAGATAGAAATATATGGATTGGATAAATGGTTACAAGGGGATGAAGCATTAGGTAAAGATAAATGTAAAGATGAAAAATGAGTAAAATGAGTAAAATGAATAATATAAAGATATTAGTATATTTATATTATATTATATTATATGTCATATAGGAGTTGTGAAAAATATTGGGTAGGATTATGCAATATGAGTGTTCAGAAATTAAATAATTCAACAAGATTAAGTTGTAATGAACAATATAACATAAAAAAAAGTTTATATGAGTTGCGTAAGAAATCATATAGTAATTTACATTTATATAAGGAAAGTAAGGAAAGTAAGGAAAGTAAGGAAACTAATATAGTTAATAAAGTTAATCAGCTTTGTCAAGTTGATGAAAAGCTTGAATATAAATAATGTATTTAGCTTCATCTATAGATAGAGGATTATATAGAAAAACAATATAATTGAAAAATAGATATTGAAATAATACCAGGAGTCCACAAAAGCCAATATATTGAATGGTTTTAGTGAGGGCTTCATTTTTTTTTTGAAGGGAAGAAATAGGTAATTCAGACTCATAATCGTCAATAGAACCTTTGCGATATGTTAGTTGAGAATGAGATGAAATTCCAATAGTTGTTAAACCCGAATATTTTTTATACGAATGATAATCTTTATATTTGATATAAATAATGTATGCGAGTAACCAGAATAATGTGAACGATCCCCAACACTTAATAGTAAAAATAAAAAGTTCATAATTTTGTTGATTTCTTCTCTCTTGTGCCAAAATACTTTGTGTGTTTAAATTATATTCAATATTTTGTATAGTTTGTATAGTTTGTATAGTTGGTATAGTTTGGTTATAAAAGATAGTAGAAATAATATTAGATGTGTGAAAAGGAAATGAAATGTTAGAAGTGGATGGTGGAATGAAAAAGGGTTGTTCAACGATCTGTAGAATTTTACTTTTAAACATATCTGTTTCCATAGGTCCGATATAGTAAAAGAAAAAAGAAGTTTCAATAAGCATAATTCCGATAATATGAAATAGAATAGAAAACATGATAGTTTAGTTATTGTATGATATTTATATTTATAATATAAATAATTTTAAATATTAATATTATTTTTGTTATTTCTAAGTTTTGTGTTAATTTTTTGTTTTAAAAGTTTTAAATCATCAGGATTGGAATGAATAACCAACTTGTTATTAATATAATTGAAACACGTGTGGCATATAACAAATATAGTATCATAATAGTGAGGGAAATCCAATGAGCATGCGGATTTAGAACAAATACCTTCACCACATCGATTACACACGCGTTTAATATATGCGTCATCACATTCATTACATTTTTCACGAAACAAACTTATATCTGAAATATAAAAAGACATTTATTTAGTATTAGTTGTGTTGTTGTAATATTGGTAAAAAAAGTCAATTTTAATAATATTTGTAAATATATATAATGAGTGAAACAAGAAAGAAATATAGTAAAAATATGGATCAAATTGATTTGTTACGTGAACATAATAAAACAAGAAAAAACCAGCGGGAAACAAAGATACAATATTTAGATTCACCAAGAAAGCTGTCGGGATTGTTTTCTCCTCCGATATCAAAAAAGGAAAAAAAAAGATCATACCGCCCAACCCCGCCGATTATGATAAAATCTGCTGGTGATGAAGATGTAAACAAAAGAGAACTATCAAGATCAAGATCAAGATCAAGATCATCAGTAGGAAATCTAAGTGAAATGGATAGTAGTAGTTCAGGTTCCGTTCCTTTACGCAATATGTCTTTTATTTATGTTCCAGATAGTAAAGAAAAAGAGAAAGAAGAAGAAGGAGACATAGAAAATCAATTACCAAGTTTTCGTAGATTAACAAAAAAAGATAGAAAGTTAACCTCGCCTTATTTAGGTGCGGGAGGCAAGAAATCAAAAAGAGTAAAAAGGGTAAAAAAAACACAGAAGAAGTATAGAAGTGTGCGTGGTGGTTCAGGTGATATAAGTGATTTAAAAAAAAAGTTAGAAGACGCGAAACAAGGAGATAAGAGTAAATTGAATATGCCAATTGAAGATATTAATAGATTATTATTAGTAGCAAGTAAAAATGGTAACAGGGAAGCGGTGATTAGATTATTTTTAAACCATAAGGTAAATCCTAATTATCAAAATAAATATGGTAATACTCCGTTGATAGTAGCAAGTGATTATGGGCATGATAATGTAGTGAAAATATTATTAAACAAAGGTGCTGATCCAAATATAGAAAATACAAATGGGTGGACCCCGATAGATTTTGCGGTAGGTTATTTATCTGAACAAGGCAAATCAAAAAAAGAAATATTGGACTCAAAATTATTTAAATTGTTATCTGACGCGGGAGGGCATCCAGGAGGAGCATTTTTTAATTTATTTATAGAGGACAATAATTTAAAAGATAGCGATGAAAATACAAGGGCGATGCGACATAGAGTGACAGAACCAGGAGATGATAGTAAAAGTAAATAATTCTGCTATATGTGATTGTTATTGTTATTATACATCTGTTTACCCGTGATATATTTTTGGTCACGTTCGTCTTGTTGTTGTTTTAATTTAGCGAGTTTAATAGATGTAATGTTTTGTTCTTTAAGAAGTTGTTGATTAACATGTTCAATAGTATTTTCATATCTTAGTCTAGGAGATAGTAGGGATTGTTCATGTTTATACAATTTAATATCGGATAAATGTTGTTTTATAGCTTGTTCTCTGTGTTCAACATGAATAAGATTCAAATCAAGAGACATAATACCTTTGTATCCTTGTAGAATATTTTTAGGGGACATTCTGATATATATTATTATTATTAAAGTAGTAATATATATCAATTTTAGTAATAATAATTAAAATATTAATATATATTAATGAAAACAAAAAGAAATACAAAAAAAGGTGGTTATAATAAGGATAACTATAAAAGAAAAACACGTCGTAGTAAGTTAGGAGGAGGAACTAGAAAGCGTACGACGGAAGAATTATCCGATGATAAGTTGCGTGAATTAAATATGAAAATGATGAATGATGCATTAGGACAGGTGAGTCGTCCAAGGAAAAGGGCAAAGAAAGAAGCAGAAGAGAATGCAAAGAAAGAAGCAGAGAAGGCAAAGAAAGAAGCAGAGAAGGCAAAGAAAGAAGCAGCGAAGGCAAAGAAAGAAACAGAGAAGGCAAAGAAAGAAGCAGAGAAGGCAAAGAAAGAATCAGATGCTAAAACTTCTAAATTACAACGTGACTATCAAAAAAAACAAAAAGTTGAAGTATTAATTAAAAAAGGTATGGAGCATCCACCAGGTTCTTTACAAAGAGCATTCTTTAACTATACAATTGAAGATGTGGAATCGATGGATTTAGAACAATTACATAATATATATAAATTATGGCGTCGTGAAGAAGCATTAAGGCGAAAGGGACATCGAATGGAGAAAAGAGGTCATACTAATACCGCACCATGGTCAAACGAAGAGGAAAATACATTAATAGAGTTAGTACCGATGTATGGAAATAATTGGGTAGAGATCAGTGCTATAATGGTAGATCGTTCACCTCAGAATATTCGTAATTATTGGGATAAATACTTAAAAGGTGATTATGGTAAAGCGCCAGAATTACATAAACCAAAAACACAAAAGGTAAAAACCCAAAGTATGAGAACACAAAATGCAAAAACGCAAAAGACAAAAACAAAAAAGGCAAAAACACAAGATGAAGAAGACCAGGAAATGATGGATGATATTATTTCTGTAATAGGGGAAGAAGATGAAATTGAAAAAAAACATTTAGGTATGGATGATACACCAAAGAAAATGAGGATGAACTATTCAGGTGATGTTGCGCCAGGTCCAAGCATACCGATGGATTTGTTTGGTAGTAAAGATGTGATAGAAGATGAACGTAATATGATATATAATCCTCCAGAGTTTAACCATATCTCAAGAAATGAAGACAACTCGGAAATGTTAAAAGAGCTAGATGATATATTTCCCGAATATAACAATTATCATAGAGGTGGAAGCAGAGAGTCCAAAATAGATAGAGCGAATAAAAGAAAACGATTAATAGAAAAGGAGAAAAAAAGACCTTTAACTGAAGAAGAATACGAAGAATGGTATGAGATAATAGCTGAACAAGAGTTAAATAGTCAATTGCCATATATACGTTATTTAGCGGATTATAATAACAATAAGTAAAAATGAAATATATAATAACAATAAGTAAAAATGAAATATATAATATGTATTGGATAATGTATATTATATGCGTGTGAAAGTCGGAATAAACGGACTAGGAAGAATAGGCAAGTGTATAATGTTACAACTACTAGAAGACGCAGATGTAGAGGTAGTAGCGATAAATGCGACGAATATAAAAATAGAAGAAATAGAGGATTATTTGAGGTATGATAGTAATCATAAGAGGGATGTTCCAGAAATAAAAATCCAGACAAAAGGTGTATTTAAATTAGGTAAACATACGATACAATTATTAAATGATAGGAAAGCGGAAAACTTAAATTGGAGAAAATATGGATGTGAGTATGTAATAGAAGCGACGGGAGCATTTTTAACACAAGAGAAGTGTAAATTGCATGATGTAGAAAATGTAATAATGACAGCACCAGCGAAAGATGATACGAAAACATATATTTATGGGGTAAATCACGAAGATTATGAAATGGAATCGATAGTATCTGCGTCATCTTGTACAACGAATTGTTTAGCTCCATGTTTAAAGTTACTATGTGATAAATATGATATATCAGATGCGTCATTTACGACGATTCATGCGGCGACAGCATCGCAATATACGGTAGATGTAACAAAGAATGCGTCAAGGACAAATCGTTCAATCTTGAATAATATAATACCGCACACAACGGGTGCATCATCGTCAATAAGTAAAGTGATTCCAGAATTATCCAATAAAATCTATGGAACAAGTTTAAGAGTTCCTGTATCTAATTGTTCATTAGTAGATGTAAATGTGAAGGTGAATGGAGACATAAGGGTGCAAGATGTAGTGATGGTATTTGAAGATAGTAAGTATAATGGGGTAGTAACAAATACGACAAACAAGAAGGTAGTGAGTAGTGATTTTATGACGACAGAATGTCCTTGTATATTGGATATAAACGCGTCTCTAGACATGGGAACCAATTGTGTGAAGTTAATGTTATGGTATGATAATGAATGGGCGTATAGTAGTCAAATAATAAGATTTTTAAAATACGCTGACAAAAGAAGAAAAAAATGTTAAATGATATAAAGAGATGGAATATAAAAAAATAAACCTAATAGATAATCGTAATCTCTCATTAGATAAATATAGTGAAGAGATGGAAACTTGTAACGAATGTAACATAGAGGCAATAGTGGATACATGTAATAAATGCGGAAATGGTGTTTGTCGGAGTGATAATTGCTGTTTATCATTTCCTGATCGATATAATACAACATTTATTATTTGTAATGGATGTTGTAAAGCAATTGAAAATAAATTAGTAAATTATAAAGATGTAAAATGTGTAGATAGTCCTGATACACCTGGCACACCTGAGATACCTGAGATACCTGAGATACCTGAGATACCTGAGATACCTGAGATACCTGAGATACCTGAGATACCTGAGATACCTGAGATACCTGAGATACCTGATAATGAGCCAGTTGATATAAGTGAAGATTATTAATAAATTACGTAAAAAACAAAAAATATAAGTCAGATATAGTTATATGATTCGGAAAAATTATACTCCATATTGTTCGAATATGAATATGAATATCCATATCAATAATAATTGGGATAACAATAATAACAATAATAACAATAATTGTGATAGAAGTGATAACGTTGTATTAAGAAAAGAATATAAATGGGTCATCGCCATCATAATGCTTAGCTTTATTCATAGGTTTACCATAATTTTTAGCAGTAGGAGTGCATAGAATAATATTAGTTTCTTTTTCAAGAATAGCAATAGCAGGTGTGCAATTAAATTTAATTGCGTCATTATTGGGGTTATATGAATGGAATAAATCAAGTTGTTTTTGTGTATTTTTAAGTTTTAAAAGAAGTTCTTTATCAGGATCCGTAGATTGGGTGACTTGTTTATGAGCGTTATATTCTTTATGGAATAAATCAACTTGTTGTTGTGTATGTTTAACGTTTTCTAATATATTATTATTTTGTGTAATGATCTCATTAATATGTTTATTAATCTTATCCATTTGCTAAATATATAAATAATAAAATAAACATTTTATCGCAACAAAAAAATATTTATTAGATTATTAGATTAAATGAATTAAAATTATATTTACAATAATATTTTCCAGTCGGTGGGAAAGTCGCTTCGTATATCTGCGACATGAACTGAGCAAGTAATATTTTTATCCTTAATATTGGATATTGAAAAAACATTAGGATGAATAGCATATTGTATACTGGTATGAGGGGTATGAGAGAAATCACATTCAAAATCATTACAAATAGTTTTATATTTATTCCATAATGTAGAAGTTCCAGCATATCCCCAAGAGCACATTTTATTATTGTCATGAATATAGTAAGAAGACGGGTAATATTCATGTTTCCCTTTTATAACAACATCTGCATGATCACCACACTTTTGAACAATTTCATGATATAATCTAAATGCGTCATCACGTGTTAAAAAACATGCTATAGTGACATGTCCAATATGTTCGGTATTAAAATGCCGTTCATCATAAGTTAACCATACACCATATTTATAGCCCATATATAAAGTAATAAACATAATTAAATATACATTATATCTAATATCTAATTAATTTAAACTTGTGGTTTTGACTAGATTATTTTCTTTGTAAAATAACATTTGACAATAAAATATATAACTAAAGTATGGGTAATGGTGTGAGTATAGAAGAGTATGAGAATAAAATAAAAGAATTAGAAACCCGAGTATTGCAATTAGAATTACACGTATTTTTAAAAATGAATATAAATAATAATGTCAATCCAGGGTTAACACCAAGCAATTATTTAAAAGAAAAAGAAAAAGAAAAAGAAAAAGAAAAAGAAAAAGAAAAAGAAAAAAATAAGTTTCCCTTAAATTTATCAAATAAAACTAACGCAATATCAGAAGATGATTATAGTTATTATGATGAGGATGACGGGATAAAGTATTATGTTCGCAAATCTGATGTAAGTAAGGGAGAATTAAGTAAAAAACTTTAATAACGTAGAATGTAAAATAATATAGTTTTATATTATTTTAATTTTTAATTTTTTTTAAGAGGACCAATCACGTATGCGTTGGAAGATGTAGGATGGGACGAATGTCCCATGTATACATCGTCATCAACAGGTATAGCTCTAATTGGGAGAGTTGGTGTAGTAGTCGTTTCTGAGCTAATATCCATAACAGATGCTGATAATGATGGACTGCTATTTTCATCACCATTAGTAGCCAAATATATTTCCGTGGGAGTAATTTGATTGTAGTATAATCCCAATTCCTGGCTATTTGAACTGCCTTGTGGTGGGATATAGGTAATAACATCATTTGAACTAAGTCCGGGATAACTAGTGGAACTAACATAGAATCCTCTGAGTGGGAACCCTAGTGTAGAAGTTTCATAAGTTTTACTTCTACTTATTAAATAATTAGAATCTACGGGTGAAAGTCTTGTCATCATAGTTGTAGAACTACCAGGTGTATTATTACTAATAGTTCCACCTACATAGCTTGTTCTATTATTGCAAATATATGTCATAGCGGTTTCCATTATAAGTGAGGAAGCCCCAAAGTTGAGATCGGTGCCACTATATCCATAAGAAATAATTCCAATAATATCACCATTACGATCAATAATAGATGAACCAGAGTTACCTCCCATTATATCGCAGTCAGTAAATAAATTTGCTATGTAGAGGGAATCAGGATTTTTAGTATCTCGTATATATCCGGGCGCTATGGACACGGCATCATAGCCTCCAGGATCACCAATAACAAAACACTGGTCGCCGATTTGGTATGATGTGCTTGCGCTCCATGTTTGTGCCTTTTGATCAGTGAGACCACTTTGATCAAATGTAGTCCCATTTTCATTTACGAGTTCGAGCACGGCCAAATCAGCATAACCAGCGATACCTACGATACGGGTTTTAAATAATCGATTAATGCCTGTATTATTAAAATTAGATATAGATGCGTATACATTAAAATAATTATTTCCGGTGCGATTACCTCCGGTATCCAAAACACAATGTGCACATGTTCCTATATATTTACCGGGATGAGTTCCAATATGATTAAAGAAAAATCCAGATGCAGTATAATTGGAGGACCCACGTAGTGTAAGTGTTACAGAAGCATCACGATTAGCATCGTATAATGCTGCTACATTAGTAGGAGTAGGAGTAGGAGTAGGTGTGGGTGAGTTTTTGATGATTTTAACGCTTGATGTAATATCATTAAAGTCACCGCCAACAACAACAAGATTTGGTGTGTTAGAACTCGATGTATATGTTCTTCCTAAAAAGTTATCATGTTCATATAAAATGAATGTGTAAGTGGAACCATCAGAATTGTTTATAATACGAACAGATGATATATCATCGTTCACAATACCTCTAGCTTCTAATTGTGATAAAGTATAATCGCCTTCGGTAAATGGTAGGGCGCCATAATCATCATCATAGTTAATGTTTTTATAAAAATAGACTCCAGGAGAACTCATAATTATATATTATAATATGATATAAAAATAATATCTTTAGTAATGATATATGCAGATCTTCATAAAAACACTAACAGGAAAAACAATAACATTAGATGTAGAACCAGGTGATTCAATTGATAATGTTAAGCAAAAGATTCAAGAGAAAGAAGGTATTCCCCCAGATCAACAACGTTTGATTTTTGCTGGAAAACAATTAGAAGATGGTCGTACTTTGTCAGATTATAACGTGCAAAAGGAGTCGACATTACATCTTGTTCTGAGACTAAGAGGTGGAAATTAATAATATAAATGTTTGAATTAAATAATAATAATATATTACTATTATTATTATGAAACCCAAATTACCTTGGGAAATAATTAGATATATAGATTCATTTATTTGTAGTCGAGATACAGCACATGGCGGACTATGTAATATTTATAATATGCGGTCAAAATGTGAAATAATAAAATATAAAAGTCTAGTCTGTTGTGAGTTTCATGGAAATAGTGATGTAAAAAATAGTATACATGTCTTAAAAAAAATGTTAGAACTAAGACCAAATAAAAAACATATATGGATTCATTTTAATAGTCAACAAGCATTACGTTATGCGCAATCATATTTAGTTGATTTTGGAATAATGATGGGGACTTGTTGTAATAATAAAGGAGCTAAATTATTATATTCTCCTCGGGGTTCTCATTATGGAACTAATTATTATTTAAATCGTGAAAATCGTAATATATATGGACACCTATATGGCAATACACATGAATATATGGATGTAGATATAGAGGATATCTCATCACAATCATCAAATGATGATAGTGATATCGATTAAGTATGACACATACGTGAGTTCATAATGCATTGTTCAATAGAAGATACATCTTTAATAATATCCTGTAACGAAGTATAGTTAGTCTGAGCATATGAAATAATATTATTAATTTGTTCAAGTTGGGTCTTCATATAATGAACATCATAATACATTAGAACGATGTATGTGCTACATATAGTGGTTGCAGTAATAATGGGTATGAGTGCGCAATAATATAAAACAGGTGTATTTTTATTGGATCCGGAAGAAATAAGAGGATCATTATAATTCATATTTAAATATTAATGTAGGTAAATATTTAAATATTTAAAAATTAAGTAGACAACATACCACCCCCAAATTGGAAGAATATATACATAAGCTGGTAAACAATTAGCGCCACCACAAAAGTAGTAGTAATGACAATAGAGACAATTTGTATTTCAGATAATTTTTCACCTAATAGTAATTTATTAAAATATCCATAAACATTACTTTTGTTATTAATTAATTGTATTCGCATTTCAATAGCTAAGCCAGCGATAAAAGCTGTTGCTAATGCGTTAAGAATGAAAGCCTTTGAAAGAGATGTAGCACGGAAGTTAGGTATAATAGGAACAATCTTTTTTATCATATATAAAAATATATAGAAAATAATAAAAGATTAATCAATATGTCCATTAACATAGGATATATTATTATCATTCATACTAACCAAAACTTGTTTGGAATGATATGCGTTAATAGAAAGTTTAGGATAAATAGTGCTTAAAGCATGTATATTATCATAGTTAGGAACATGTGCTAATAATCGTAGGTCAATAGGATGGTCGAGTTCAATAAGGGAACGCAATATTTTTTGTGCACCATGACGTGTTACTAAATATCCTTCTGTTCCGCATCCTCCAGTAACTTGATAATATTTATTATAGTTTACTCTGTCAGTTAAAAACAAAATATCAACTTGTCGAAAGTTACGTACACCAATTTTTTTAAACATAACTTCAACTTGTAAATTGTTAATAGGTAAAGGATGATTAATAATACAATCATCTTCCAATATAATAGTATATTTATGATTGGATTCAAGAAATTGTTGTAATAATATTATGTGAGATAGAGCGCATCCAGCATGACCTTTTGTAAGATTAACCTTATGTTTTTGTCGTAGTTGTTCAAAGAGAGGATTATTGAGATAATCGATAGCATGAAAAATCTCCATATTCTGGTGTTTTAAAGTTAATATTTTAGTATCGTTAAATCTTTTTTGTGAGCGTTTGAGAGATATAACGCGACTTTCAACAGATGGAGAACTCATAAATATTGATATATATTGTAATATAATAAATAAAATTGATAAAATAATCGTAAAAAATATGGTAAAAAAGATAGTAAATAATATAATATATAATGAACATAAATCAACTAACAACAAACTCTAGGCGGTGTAGTGTATGTCATGAAAATGGACACACATACATGGGATGTAATCATCCAAGTATAGAGGATATTCACGAGCAAGGTCTAAAAAGATTTCATGAACATGCGATAATGAACAGAAAAAATAGACGATGTAAATATGCGTGTAATGAATGGATAAATAATTTGTCTAAAGGTATGATGCGAGTATTATTATTGCGATATGCTCCTGAATATAAAAAAGTAAATTATCAGGACATATATAGTTGGAGGATGAGGGGAGTGAATAGTGAAGATGAAGTTGAATTATCTCAAGAAGAAAATGAGTATGAGAATACTATACCAGAATCACCACGTGTGATAGGATGTGCGAGAATATTCGAAATAAAAAAAATGGTAGAGATAGTATATAATGAATTAGGATGGATAGAATTAAATAGTTGTGAGAGGTCGATAATGCGATATGAAGTAAATAACATAAGTGAAGATATTCGTAGGGTGGTAGGTTCTTATCGAAGAAATCTGACTAATTTAAGATTAACACGAGATGGATTAACAGAATATACGAACCAATTGACTACATATTTGCAGGATATAATACAAGAACATAATGAAGAGGATGATATACGTGAACCTATCTTCTTTCATGATTATATTGATAATGAAAATGAAAATGAAGAAGATGTAGATAGTGAATTAATTCCGATGCCTAATACAGCAGAAGAATATGAAGAAAGTGTAAAAATTAGTGTTCATTTACATAGGTCGAGTTCCATAGTAATACCCGAAGACAATTCAATATGTGGAATATGTTGGGATGTATTGACTCCAAATACATTTATGCAAACAGATTGTAAACACAATTATTGTAACAAATGTATAAAAGGTTGTATAAGACAATTATTAGTGAAAAATAATAACCAAGAAAAGTATTTAGATTTTAATTGTGCGATTTGTCGTAGAGAGGTAGATATAATATTACATAATACGGATAATAGTGTAGAAGAAGATATAAAAGTATTATTAAATGGTAATAGTAATATCTAATAATATAATTTGTAAAAAATAAATAAAAATAGTTATAGAATATATAATGGATTTTTTTAATCTTTTAGGTGATTTAACAAGTCCCTTGGGGGCAAAATATTGTGATTTTTACTATTATTTATTATTGATATCCATTCTTGCCATATTTGTTCATGGTTTAGGAATGATCATGAGTTTGTTTTCTAAGGATAAAATGAAAGGTCATGAAAAGATGAACACATTAATGGTATTAATCAGTCTAATAATTCAATACTTTATTGCTAGATTAACATATAGTATATGTATAAAAGCCTTGAAGTAATGTAAATATATTAGTAAAAATATAAAATAAATATTATTTTATATTTATAGTTAGAGTTATAAAATGGTTAAAATAATATTAAAAATGAAAACCAAAAAAACAATTTTATTGACTACAACAGTAAGAATAAATGAAAATCTTCATTGGCTATTTCAACGAGACAAGAATCATCGTTTAGAGATATATTTAAAATCCATAAAACAATGGTTAGACAAGACAGACTTGAATATCTGTGTAGTGGAAAATTCTGGATATACATTTCCAGAATTAGATGATTATAAAGAAAAATACAGAGATAGGTTTGAAATACTAGGGTATGACGAAAATACATATGATGAAACGAAACATTTAAAAGATAGTGTATCAAAAGGGCAGTGTGAGTTATATGCTTTAAATTATGCGTATAACAATTCACGATTAATAACAGAATCATTTTTTATAATAAAAATAACAGGGAGATATTTTATCCCAGAGTTGGAAAAATATTTATCAAATGTAGATCTCAGTAAATATGATACGATGCAACAAAATAATAATGCTCGATGTGAACTAGTAGGAGTTAGTGATTATTATTTTAAAACAATATTTGACACAAAAATGTCGTATCCGAATGGTGGTGCATTTATGCCTCATATGGAATCTTTTATGTGTTTTCAAATAGGAATGTGTATATTGAATAAGAGAAAGTTAACATGTCCGTTGTTTGAAATAGAGGAAACATTGGGGGGTGGGAAAAATGAACCATTTACAAATATATAACAAATAATCAATATAAATATATAGATATAGATATGAATATATTATATGTCAAAAGAATATTATATATGTGAAGTTTGTAATTTTAAAACAAAGGTAAAACATAATTATGATAATCATCTAAGAACATTAAAACATTATAACAATATTCAGTTATACAAAACGAAAAAAAAGGAAATAGAGAAAGAGAAAGAGAAAGAGAAAGAGAAAGAGAAAGAGAAAGAGAAAGAGAAAGAGAAAGGGAAAGAGAAAGAGAAAGAGAAAGAGAAAGGGAAAGAGAAAGGGAAAGAAAAGATAATGGAAAAGAAAATACAAGAATATAGATGCGAAAAGCTAGGATGTGGAAAGGGATACAAAACACGAGGTGGGTTATGGAAACACAAAAAAACTTGTGCAATACCTATAGAGTTAGAAGAAGAAACAGAAACAGAAACAGAAACAGAAACAGAAACAGAAGAATATGTAGATGATATCGGTAAATTAAAATATGATAATTCGTTATTGATATATTCAGAGATAGAATCATTTATCGAGAATAGTGTAATGATAATGGGCGTAGTAGGTGTTGTTGCGTATTATTTTTACTTATAAATTAATTATCCATCCCTAGAATTATAAATAAAAACTTAACATAATATATTATAATGACTAAGATTATTTTAATTCTAGTAATATTAGGTATATTAGTAGTCCTTTGCGGAGGTTTAATGTGTTTGTCAGAAGTCGAAGCAGATCAAACAGATGGTTTTAGAGGAGGATATGGACATCGACACAGACATAGACGCCGACATAGATATGGTCCTAGACCCCGCCACTATGGTCCAGTATGGCGACCTGGATGGAGAAACAACGTTGTATATACAGTCCCAGTTGTTGCAACAGGTTATGATTATAACTATTATGGATATAATCCCTCATGGTATGACTATATTCGTTCGTATAATCCTTGGTATTATTTTAAAGGATTCTGTAAAGATGGATGTTCTAATTTAGGAAATGGAAAGTGGGGATGTCAATATCCAGGGAATGGTGTAAATAGTTGCGTATTTGCTTCTGATTGCAATGGATGTGGAAATTAAATAATATTATTTCAATAGTGCTTTAATAATATTATTAACGGAAGAAATAAGTAATACGTGTGGTTAAATAGAATAATACGCCTCCCCAAAGGGTTTCAAATATAACAGGAAAAATGGACCATTTGTCAAAAATTGCGTAATTAGTAAGTTCAAAAACCCCATAAATAACTAATCCCAAATAGAATGCTTCTTTTGGAGAACGTCCCTTAGATATAATGAGGACATACAATCCAAATATCATAAATATATAAGCAGCTACAGCAGGTAATATTTTTACCTTAAGTTCCTTACCTTGAATATTTTTAATTAAAGATGAAAAAACAGGCTTGGTGACGGAAAAATAAAGAGAATCAAGGGCTAAGATAGTGATAGAGCTAATAATATAATCCATAGTTTAAATTATATGGATATAATAATTATTAAAATTGATTAAATATATAACAATATAAGATATAATATATAAGATGGATAATAAATTTGTAAATCAGACTATGTTAACATGTATTGGGAATAAGAGAAAATTAATAAGTAATATATTAGAAATAGTAAATGATGTAAAAGAATTAGTCTCAAAAGATAAACTAAATATAGTAGATGGATTTGCCGGTTCAACAGTAGTATCTCGTGCGTTAAGTTATGCTGCTAAGGATCTATATAGTAACGATTTAGAGTTATATTCTTATCTAATGGCTAAATGTTATTTAGAAACACCAAGCAAAAAAAATCAAAAAGAAATAAAGGCGCATATAAATACGATGAATGAGTTAGCGGAAACAGGGCCATATGTAGAAGGAATTATATGTAAACTATACGCTCCTCAAGATACGAATGATATAAAGGAAAATGAACGATGTTTTTATACACGTGAGAATGCATTAGTAATTGATACATTACGAGATTATATTGATAAAAAGGTGAAAAAGTGTCAACAATTATATTGTCTAGTTCCTTTGTTAAATAAAGCAAGTATCAATACCAATACTGGTGGTGTATTTAAAGGATTTTATAAGGATAATGACATAGGAAAGTTTGGTGGGCGAAAAGAAGTTAATCTAGAGCGTATAATGAAACCAATTAGATTAGATGATCCCGTATGGAATGAATCCGAAAAGTTCAAAGCATATTGTCATCAAAAGGATATAAATGAGTTAATAGGAGAATTGCCAAGCAATATAGATTTAATCTATTTGGATCCTCCATATAATCAGCATCCATATGGAAGTAATTATTTTATGTTGAATGTGATAGCTGAAAATAAAGAACCAGAAGAAGTATCAAGAGTATCAGGAATACCTAAAAAATGGAATAAGTCAAATTATAATTATTATAAAAGTGCGATAGAAAGTATGCGTAATTTGTTAGAAGAAAGTGTGAATAAATCGAAGTATATTCTATTATCTTATAATAATGAAGGTATAATTAAAGAGGATGATTGGGAAGAATTATTTCAGGAGTATGATATAAAGAAATATGAGATAAAGTATAATGCTTATCGTGCGTCTAGAAATCTAAGTAGTAGAAATGACAAAGTTATAGAAAGGATGTATTTGATAAACAAAAAGTAATAATATAATTAATTGATGTAATTATATTATATTATATAAAAATTATTTACGTTTGTGAGTAATGTGACGTGTTCTTCGTTTATGTTTTTTATGACTTTTACCGCCTTGTGATACTGGAGCGTTTTCTTTTGCGCGCAGATTTGCGAGTTGTTCTTGAGAATAACCAGATGCGATAGCGGTTTGTTCAAAAGCGGAAGGTTCGGAAGGCTCGCTTGTTAGCTTAATTGGATAATCAGAAACCTTTCCAGTTTTCGTATTTGTCATTTTAGTATCAGATGCTTTATCGTTCTTCCATAATCCTTCAATAACATATACGCCATCATTTGATGTCCACGTTCCTTGTCCATTTGCCATACCATATTCGATTTCTCCTTTATACATACCAGAGCCTAATCCAAGTTTAAGACGTTTCTGAGTTGGTTTTGGAGCAGGAGCAACGGGAACCGCGATTGCTGTAGGGACAGGTGTGGCTTCAGGAACGGGTTTTTCTTTTGTTAATCCCAACATTTTACCAATACCCAAGAATCCACCTTTGTTACGATTTCTTTGGTGAGATCTTTTCTTGTGAGATCTTTTCTTGTGAGATCGTTTCTTGTGAGATCGTTTCTTGTGAGATGTATGTTTTTTACCTCCGTATTTTTTTACAGAACACTTAGCCATTATATACTTATAAAATATTAAATTTATAAGATATAGGGTCTATTAAATGTGTGTCTAAATATTTATAAATAGATAAATTGTCATTTTCATTAAAAATAGTTTTAAATTGGTAAATACTTTTCTCCAAAGGTAGTGATATTATGATATTATTTTTTTTCCTTTTTATTTCTATATGTTCGTAATCTCTGTGTTGTGGTTTTACAAGTAGATAATTATCATTATATATATTTGTTTTAAAATCATATTCTTCTAACCATTCTTTAAGGTCGGTAATGTCCAACATATATTTCTTTACTAAAAAATATAATTTATTTTACTTTATATCAATTATAATTAAAATAATTTAAAATACTCACTATTTATATAATATAAATGGAATCCGTTCAAAAAGAAGCTAGTCCTGCTGCTGAGAATCAACAAAAGTTAGTGGATGTTGCTGTTCCTGATGATAACGCTGCGTTTAATTTGATTGTTTCTTTTGTTTCTTTGGCACAAAAACGTGGAGCTTTCAACATTCAAGAGTCTTCTAAGCTTTGGGAATGTATTTCGCGTTTTCAACGTCCAGATGATAACTAAATAACAACTAAATAACAACTAAATAACAATTAAATAACAACTAAATATTTTATTTATTCAATAATAAATAAAATATAACGCCCTCTATAGGGTTCGAACCTATGGCCTTGCGGTTAACAGCCGCACGCTCTAACCAACTGAGCTAAAAGGGCAAAAGGGTAACTTTACACCACTGAAGATTTAAATCCGCACCCTCCTAAATTATTTTCTATATTTTATAAATTAAGAATATTCCAAAATGATTTACGGGTTTTAGTTTTTTTTTTTTTTTTTTTTTTTTTTTTTTTTTTTTTTTTTTTTTTTTTTTAGTTTTATTTACTTTAGGTTCACCCGATGTAAATAAATACTTTTTATATGTTGATAAATACTTTTTATAATCCATATCTGTTTTTGGGTTCCATTGTATTGTATAATATCCTTTTTTGTCTTTATATATATCACTTCCATCTTTCCACGAACCATAAACTATTTTACCATTAACTTTAACTACCATCTATAATATATATATATATATATATTTTAATTATACACCTTTGAATATTTAAGTTCGCACAAAATATAAGTGTTTTTCTTCTTTTACTAAATATAAGTGTTTTTCTTCTTTTACTATATGAATAAATACAAAAGTGATGATTATAAATTGAGTGCGGTTAAATACTATTTGAATCACAATGATAGTATGGATAAAGTATGTGGTATATTTGATTGCAAGAAAAGCACACTAAAAGGATGGATTGATAGATACAAAACTACTAAAAATATTACAAGAAAGAATAGAACTCCTATCTCATACAAGATAAATAAAGACCAAGTAAAAACTGCTGTAAATATGATAGATAAGAACGAACAACTTACAATGGATGAACTTTTATTTTCTATGAAACAAAAATATAACGATTTTGATATAACCCCACAACATTTAGGTAGAGTTATTAGAGCAAACAATAGGACAAGGAAACGGACACGACACCAACATTATCCAAAAGAACGCAGAAAACAACTCACAGACAAAAATAAAGAAATGGAAGCATTCTATAATGAAGTGCGTAAATATCCAATTGATAAGATTATTTGTTTAGATGAAACCAGTATAGGTTCTCATTTGAAACCTTCATATAGTAGATGTTATATTGGTAAGCGATGTATAATCAAAACAAATAACAACTTTGTATTCCGTAGTTTTACTTTGTTAGTTGCAATCAATAATTCAAAATGCGTAGGTAAATCATTTTATGAAAAGGGTGGAACAACCAAAGAAAGAATGGTAGAGTTTATAGAAACACAAATAGCACCTAAATACAAGAACCATCTTATTATATTAGACAATGCAAGAAGTCATAATAACGATATGGTAAGAGAAGCAATAATAAAAAGTGGTAATCAATATCTATTTACCATTCCATATAGTCCAATCACAAATGCAATAGAAATGTATTTTAACCAAATAAAAACATACATTAAAAAGAACAGAGATGTATATACATTTGCAGTATTAGAGGAAAATATTGATAAAGCAATAGATAGAGTGAAACCAGAAAATTATAAGAATTATTTTCAATATGCTTATGGTGTAAAAGATGATATTACTTATAAGCGGAAACCATCTACTCGTAGGTGTAAATTGAAAAATTATAAAACGAGTTAATCATAATTTGAAATAGTATAAATAAAATAATATTAATAATTATAAGTATGCAACGAGATTTAGATTATGAAAATAATAATATTGGTTTTGATTATCAATACACAGAAGAAGATGGAGGTGGAATAAAATGTAAAAATTATGAACTATGTGAGGCGGTTTTGCCTAAATGGTGGTTTGAATGTAAAGGTCGATATTTATGCACTAATTGTGATATGTTTTTTAATACGAATATAATAAGACCGCCTGGTAAAGACAACGGCGTATTAGAAATAAGTGATAATGTTGAATGTCCTATATGTTTGGAAACTAAAAGGGGTATATCATATCCGTGTTGTAATCACACGGCGTGTATTGAATGTTTCAAACGATGTATGTATGGCGATTATAGTGGAGCACCAGTATTCCCATACCCTGATATAGAAGACGAATATGATGAAGACACAGAAAACATTAAATGGAAAAACGAATATCCGCTAATTGAAACATACAATATAAATTATAACGAATGGGATGATAAAAGGAATGAAGAAAGGGAAAACAACAAGCATCTTCTATTATGTCCGTTATGTAGAGCATAATTATATTTTGTATGAAAAATTATAAATCGTAATTTACTTAAAATAAGACCTAACTTTGAACCTCTTTTTTTCGCATTGTTTGTGCGAACTTAAATATTCAAAGGTGTAAAATAAAGTCATTCCTTAGCAGGAAAAGGTTTCGATCCTTTGACCTTGAGGTTATGAGCCTCACGCGCTGCCTCTGCGCCACCCTGCTAGTTAATATATAGCTCCTACCGAGACTCGAACTCGGGTTTCAGGATTCAAAGTCCTGAGTGATAACCACTACACTATAAGAGCAATATACCCAAGTTATAACTTGGTAACTCTTTAAATTATTTTAAATAATAAACATATTATAAAAACATAAGTATGCGACACCTATTTCAAATATTACATCATAGCCTAGAACATAAATAGTATCCATTATATTGTCATTCTTCTTACTATATGTTTCATTATTATTTAATATATGAACTTCAACCTTTCTAAATCCTTTATACCATGACATAATGGTCCATACTGAACTAATATATACCATGACCATAAACATCATAAAACGTCTTTTAAAGTGTTGAGGATGGGAATATAAGTGATAAATATTATACAAAGTGCTAATTCCCATTAATGATAAGGAGCCTGGAGTATTTACTTGACGTCGTGATGCGATTTGTAATTTTCTCTTATAAGAAATATTGAATATTATAAAATAAATCATTAATTGAAGATAAATAAAATATTTCAATTGAAAAAATCTATCTCCAAAATATAGCCCAGCAGTAGTTATAAATCCTCCTTCTTGAAATCCCTGAAGTATAATTCCCAAAAAATGTGGTAATTCGTAAATATCTTTGCCTGATGTTATTATCATTTTATCAATAATTCTTGTTTTTGTATAATGTAAATAAGCCTCAATTATGCTCCATATTCCTGTTGAACCTGTCATAATATAAAAACAATCTAATTGCTTAGTCGTAATATATTCTTCACAACATAAAGTTAATGCGAATAAACTATATAAAATTTTGGTATTTGCATTTGTTGCAAAATCACCCTTGCGTATAATATAATATTTATTTTGAATTAATGACATATTATAAATATAAATATATATATTTATATATATTTATGGGTAAATGAAATCATCTATTAAAAACAAAAACAAAATCAAAAACAAAATCAAAAACAATAACAAAAATGTATCTTTTTCTTCTGTTTCTAAAATCAAATTAATTCCTTATATCTTTCCTAATATTGATGATGGATGGTATTTGGGGTCAGATTACGATACATTCTATTATCTTGCTAATAATGAGATATCCGCGGCTAAAATATATTATCCTAATGTTACAAATAATGAAATAAAACGTTTATTGTGGCAACCTTTACCTGAAGAAACGTCAACAAATGAAGAAATTATGGATGATAACTTAGATGAAGATATTGAAAGTTGTTATCGTTTTTTTGGTCCTTCGTAAGTAAATACCTTATGAAACGATAGAATCTATTTTTTTCACAATAAGGTCAACAACTGGAACAGATACAGCATTACCAGCTAATTTATATAAAGAGCTATCACAAAGAGGAGGTAATTTGTAGTTACCAGGAAATCCTTGTAGATTAAAGCATTCTCTGGGCGTTAGTTTTCGTATTCCCTGGTTATCTTTTAGAATAGGAACGTTATGTCCGCCTGATCCCATATTAGCAGTTAATGTAGGACAACAATTCCCTTTATTTTCACGAACATAAAATCTTCTAAATTGGTATAATACATTTTCATAAATAGTCTTGGTAACACCCTTTTCAATTTCGTCGAAAACTTTAAATCTATTCGAGTAATAATATTTGTTGTCAATATTATCTTCTAAAAAGTTACAAATAGGTTGTTTTGTTTTTTCAGGGAAATCAAAGTCAAATGCGTCACATTTATTTTTGTCAAGAAAGCCAATAATATAAATTCTTTCGCGATGTTGCGGAACACCAGTAATTTTACTAGTATCTAGAATAGATGTTTTTATATGATATCCAATATCCTGTAATGTTTCTTCTATCATTTTATATGTATTACCTTTATCGTGTGATTTCAGATTTTTTACATTTTCCAATAAAATAATATTGGGTGTGTGTTTTTCTAGTATTTCAACAATCTTCCAAAATACATTAGAACGCTTATCATCAAATCCTTTTTTATCGCCGGCAATACTAAAAGGTTGACAGGGAAACCCACCACATAATAGATTGTGAGAAGGTATATCATGTGCATTAATTTCATTCAAATCTTGAAGTGTGAATGTATGGTGAGGATGATTAAGCTGATATATTTGTTTAGAACATGTCATTATATCGTTAGTAAAAACACATTTAAAATTATTATTTTTTTCTAACGATAATGAGAATGCACCAGTTCCCGCAAATAAATCAATAAAATGTATTGGTTCTTGTGTGCAATTTTCATACATAATTTAGTGTATGAATATATATTAAAATCATTTTAATACCAAACATATTAAAAAAATTGACGTATAATGTAGTATATATTAGATATTATATTACATACTACATTATATAAAATGTCTAGTTCTCAGCTCGGTTATCAAGAACATCGGGATGAAATACTTAAACGTCAACGAGAAAAATATAAGAATGATCAATCGTTTCGTCAAAGATTATTAGATTATCAAAAACAATATAATAGTGAGCATAGAGAAGAGTATTTAAAAAAACAAAAGGAATATTATATTACTAATAAGGATAAAATTAAAGCTCAACGTGCTGAGAAAAATGTTAAAATAACATGTGAATGTGGTAGGAAAGTGTTAACATCTAGTATGTGTAAACATATTCTTACACCTTTACATGAAAAAACGTTACAAAAGTTACGCAATAATTCTAATTCTTCTTGATATAAAATTGACGCAAAATATTATAATTAAATTATTCAACTATACAATAAAATCAATTATCATAATAATATGCGTTATTTTCATTATTTAACTTTAACCATAATGATTATCCTATATATTGAGCTATCCAATTATAATTTAACTAATCAAAATCAATATAATATTACTTTCTACACTATTTCTGATAATAATCTTTCCAAAAAATCTACACCTTATCATTTTACATATCCCATTTATGAGCAAATATAAAAATAAAAATAAAAATAAAAATACACCTGTCTTTTTTGTTACATTTAAATATATTGTTATATTATAATAATATAATGAAGATGAAGATGAAGAAAATAAATAAAACATCAAAAAGAAGAAAATCAAAAGGTGATGGTAAAAGAAAACATAAAAGATATAACAAAAAAGGTGGGTATGATTCTGATTCTGATTCTGATAGTGATATAAGTAGTCTAGGAGGTGAAGAATGGGACAAAAAGGATAAAGTCGATATTAATAATTTTTTAATGTATATGGAAGTATACATTAATGGGAAAGCCCATCATTTTTACTCAAAAAATGATATGATATCATTTATTAATCATGAAATTAATCAATTAGATGTGCATGATTTATATTACAAAATGGAGTTTATTATAGACTATATTAAAGATATTCCAATTGAACAATCATACGCCGATGAGAGAAAAGAAATGGTATTAAGTACTTTAGAACACATATTTATAAATATTGAAAATACTAGAACTGATTCTAATAATGTGAGTCCATTTTCTCCTAATGCGTCACCTGTTCAAACGGGGGGAACTAATAGTATAAAAATTAAATTACTTAATGATAAGAGTACACAAAGTAGTTCAATTAATGAACCAAAAATATTTGACAACGATAGTAAGTGGAAACGTATGAGCAAATATCTCAGAAGTCGTGTTAGAAAGCGTACTCCAAGATCTATTCCTGAAGAAGATGAATATGATGAAAATGTTAATTATCATAGACCAGTTAAAGATGGAGTATTAGATAGATGTGCAAGAGGTGAATGTTGTGGAAAAGGATGTAGTATTATGGGAGGAACTCGTCGAAAAGTATACCGAAGTAGAAAAACACGTAAGAATCGTAAACGTCGACGATAATTATGTGTAATATTGATAATTATTTATAAAATTGATAAATAATTATTTAAAAATAAAATAATATATATTAAATATTTTTTATGAATGATAAGGAAAGTATGAACATTTTAAATTCAAGTATTCTAGAGTTTCATAGTGCTGATATACCATATAACAAGCCTAGTAAGTTATTAGAAATAAATAATATGCGTCAAGGAATATTGCAGTTACAAACGAATAAATATAACGTAATTAATTCGCATTATGTCTTTGATGTTATTATAGCAACAAGTTGTTTAAAAACAGACCATAGTTTGTTAATTAATGAACTAAAATCGATGATAAGTATTTTGAGTAAAGTATCATTAACCTTAAATATTAAATTACGTATCCGCATGTTATTAGATGATGATGAAATTATTATAATCGATGAACATTTATCTAATGGAAAAAGATATATATTACATAATGTGTTAGATAACTCGCAGTTAATAACTCCTCCAGTAAAGTTATCACAAATTATAACAAGTGTAAATCATAATAAAAATGTAGAATTAGATAAAGATAATAGTGTAATAGTTACATCCATAGTAATAACGGATGGTATTGGTATAATTAATGATATGGATGTAGAAGGAGATGATAATAATTCAGAAAGTAAAGATATGTATTCTTATAACAGAATGATATTTATAGGTATAGGTAATTATCTGCAAGAATTGGAAAAAATAATAAAATATAACTCTTATAAGCCATATAAATACTATTATATTGATCTCCTAGAATCAACACAATTAGTATTAATAGAAATAATAGGAAATACTCTATATAAAATAGCGGAAGATGTATTAATAGAAATAATTAATGGATACATCTACAATTATGAAAATAATACATGGTGTAATAATTTGAGGATAAATGAATTAATTAGTAATTCAAAAAGGGTATTTCATATATGTTCAAATAATGATGTTAGTGAGATAACTTGTAACATTTATGGATATTCATTACTACAAGATAAATATAGTTGTATTTTAATTGAAGGAAATATTAGAGCTTTACCACCTTTATTATACTTGGGAACAAATGAGTTAGTGGGAACTAATTTGAGTGTATATATTCTTAAGCAATATACACAACAAATATTATATAATTTGTATATAGAAAAGGATGATAACATTGAGGACGTAAAAAAAGTTCTATCTAATTATAAGAATTATTTATATGAGTTTACGAATGAATACGAATTAGAGTATAATATCTTGTATACAAATTTAATAAAAAATATAACAATTGCTATGGAAATATATGGGACCCCTCTTAACAAATTGTATTTGTATTCAAGATTACAATCAGAAGGTTGTGAAGAAGTATATAGTGTAAGTAAATATTTCAGGAGGGAATATGTAGTAGGAAATAATAATGATTCTATTTATTTAAAAAATATAATTCCATTAGATGATATAGATTTGAGTGCAATAAATAAAGTGCTAGGTATAGGTATATCTCATACAAATCCAACTCCAACTCCAACTCCAACTCCAACTCCAACTCCAACTCCAAATACAGACACAATTTCAAGGGATGAAAATGATTTGAATACTACGCCCAAATTAAAAAGACAACGAATAATGTATGATAACCCACACGTTGATTGTTTAGATATATCTATAAGATATAATATCCCAAGTAATATAACTAAAGAAAAGTTAGAATTATTAAATTATTAGCTATGTTAAAGTAATAAAGTAATAAAGTAATAAAGTAATAAAGTAATAAAATATAAAAAATAATCTATTATAAATATATGATTTTTAATAGATTTTATAATTATTTTTCTAGGGGATGTTTGTGGATGGTTCTAGGAGGAGTAAGTTATGGATTATTAACTGATGTAGGTAATATATTATTAGGAAAAATGGATAACATCAATAAAAGACATAAACAAAAACTGGCTTGTATGCATTACATAAATAATATAGGGGGTTATAGTGGGTTATTATTGGGAATTATATATGAATATAAAATTAAATGAATTAGTCCCATAACATTTTCCAAATAGTGCTCGTTTTATATCCATCGCCAGTGTTTAATTCAAATTGACAAGAATAATCAGCAGGAGTTTTAAGTGCGACGCATGGATTACAAGGTTTATCTTTAAAGCGGAAACCATTAATTACATAAGGCAATTCAGTATTTGATAAGTCTGATACTTGTTTAATCATATTTCCATTAATAGAGTTATATCCAGTATATACAATTTTTTCCATTTTTATCTCACCATTATCAGAATGTTGTGATGAGCATTTAACAATATTGTTGACATTTTTTGGCATATTTTGAGAATGACCAATAGTAACTCCGTTTAAAAGAAAACTTCCTTCCTTAGTTTTGTAGGATAATAATTGCATTATTGCGTGTTGATTATATATTGATTGTGCTTTACGTAAATCATCACCTGGTGCGGTTTTAATTATAAAATTGTGTTGAACGTCCATGTTATATAAATTTACAACGTCTTGGGTCCAAGGCCAATATCCAGTCTTTAATAATTCTTCTGCTTCTTTTGCTGTAGCTTGTTGTTGAACAATTTCCATATCAAACTCTAAGTTTGGATTCATTTGTTGTTGAAAAATAATGAATTTTTTAACTAATTCTTTGGGCCATTTTTTATTAGTAAATGTTTCTTTATAATGATCGATAGGATGAGTATAATAAGTGAAGGTTAATAAGGTTATTCCAATTAATACATATTTTATATATGGTTGCATATATTATATAAAAACATTTTTATCTAAGTTAAAACCTCAGATAAAAATAAAAATTAAAGTTTATACTAAGAGATTATTATGAAACAAATAAAGAATGAATAAGGCTATAGTTACGAATAATGTGATAACTAATGTTTGACCATGTGGAAATGAAAGAATCCCTTTACTATGCGTATGAGAACCCATACTTTTAAAGTTCATACCAAAATAACCTGTAATTAAACCTAAAGGTAAGAAAATTGTATTAACCATAGTAAGCGTATCCATAGATTTTTTTTTATCCTTTTCTAGAATTTGTTTGCTATAATCATTTATTAATTCATAATTTTGAAGCATAAACTCATGTTTTTTTTTTAATTGTTTTATTAATGCATTATTATTAGAATCAGTTAATTCTAATTTATGTAGATAAAAATTAACTTGAAATATTTTTTTTCTTAAATCATGCATCATACTTTCTAATTTTTTATCATTTATATTTTTTTTAGATAATATTTTATCATCAATATCAAGTAGTGTAGCAATAATACTGTCAATATCTTTATCTAATGAATCTATATTATATGTTGAAGGATCAATAGAATGACTCATTATAATATAATATAATATAAGTAACTAAAAGATTTTTATTTGATAATTGGTATTTTACTAGTTATTGGAAGTAGACCCAAAACCTCCACTTCCTCTTTCTGTGGAAACTCCTAAATCAGAATCATTTTCAACAATTTCAATATATATAGGAGACATAGTAGGTGATATAATTTGCAATAATTTTTCATATTGTTCAACAGAATACTCGTCTTGATATAGGCAATCAAACTTACCAATTAAATCGCCTCTATACCCGCTATCAATTATTCCAATACTATTTGCAAGACGTAAAGGTGTTTTTGATAAACTGGAACGCGGACACAATATAAATCCAGATGGATATGAAGCATTGTGATCATAGACAATAGATGCTTGTATTTTCACTTGAAAATTAATTTTATTTACTGATGTATTAGAACACAAACTTGTAGCAGGTGTAAAAATATCAAATCCAGCATCAGGAAAAGGATTATGTTCCATTTGTTCATTATGTTTGATAGCAGCATCAATATATTTTTGTTTAAGTATAGAATCATCGCTGGAAACATATAATTTTACATTAAGTGATTGTGAAGAATTATAAAATCTATTAATACGGAGTGGTAGACTCATATATAAATTATTCTGTCCACTCTTTAATTAATTTAATTATTTAATTAAATAGTTATAATAAAAAATATACTAGTAGAATAATAGATGCAAACAAAAAATAAAAAAATAAAAGGAAATAAAAATACTAGACGTCGTAATAAGAGTGAAAGTGCTGGTAAATTAATGTGTATAAATAAACCATCAAGTAAATATCAAATAGGAACATCAGGGTTTATGGTATCTCAAAGTGTGTGGTTAAGTTTAGGTTGTTTAAATTGTATAGAAATTAATGGAACATTTTATCGACTTCCAAGTGCAAAATTAATTGATAAATGGCGTGATTTTCCAAAGAATGTAAATATAGCTATAAAAGCGTCCAGATATATTACACATATAAAAAGACTTCATGATGTAGAAGAGGGATGGAAATTATTGTGGAATAGTATAAAACCATTAGGAAGAAAATTACAAGCCATTCTATTTCAATTACCTCCATCCTTTACCTATAAGGAGGAAAATATGGAGCGAATAGAAAAGATGAATGAATATATTCCGTCTAATTTGAATATAGTATTTGAGTTCAGAGACATTTCATGGTTTAAACCAGAAGTATATGAAAAGTTCAAAAAGATGAACTGGTGTATTGCAGGAACATATATACAAAAACAAATGGGGTCAAAATGGATGGGAACTATGTCAGAAGGATTGAAATTACCGCCACGAACAGCAAGTTTTAATTATTTGCGTATTCATGGTAAACGTGGGTATAAGGGAAGTCTAGATAGTAATGAATTAAAAGAAATAAAAAAACAAATAGATAAACAAGGAGGAAACAAGTCTTTTATTATGTTTAATAATACATTTTTTGATCCAAGAAGTAAATATTGCATGATAGAAAATAATAAAATAAAATATGCTGCTGTATGTAATGCAGTAGAATTTAGTTCATTAATTTAATTTATATCATTAATATAAATTAAATTTATTACATAGGAGGAGAGAGGAAAATAGGTGTCAATATAGCTGGAGGTGCATAACTAGTTTTAGAGCTTCTATTCCCACTATTAGTAGCGAAAGGGAATGGTTTTAGTTTGCTATCACATGGTTCAGCGCATTTACGTTGTATTTGTAATGTGTATTGTGCTGAGGATTGAGGTATACCAACATGTTTTGTAAAATATCCATTAGCAGCAACATTATTATATGTATTATATGCAATATTATGGGATGGTTTGCATTCTTGACATGATGGAGCCTTTTTATCTATATATACACCTGGGGTATTAGTATCATTAACGATAACATTAGCAGCAGCTTTTTGATCGATATAAAGTTGCTGACTAGCGTTATCAGATAAAGGTCCATTAGGATAAATAGGTTGAACCCAATAGTTAGGATATTGACCTCCCTTTACCCATTTATATTTTTTGGATAACATACCTTTGTTAGATAATACAGAAGGTTTAATATACATAAATTGTTTTCCCATAACTGATGCTTTTACATGTGGGGAATTATACATTTTGTACTCCTTGTTATATTTACCTAGGTGTCCACCATGACCTCGGGCGAATTGTCCAGTAAAGGGTGTTCCATTTTTAGACATGCGCATACTTTGTCCGACATATCCAATATTACGATTGCCACCATTAATTGAAAAACCAACAGGTCCAGGTGCAGTTACAGAAAATAGAGGTTTATTATTGCCAAATGGGCCTTGAGAAATCCATTCTCCTCCTGGTGGTTGAGCAGAACGTCTAGAGCCATGTTTAATAACTGCCTTTTTTTTAAAAGTTTGAAGAGACATATATCATATTAATAGATAATAATATCCTTTGTAGTTATAAAAAAAGTAATAATCTTTTGTCATAACGATTTTTCATAAGTCTAATAATACACCAATATAATTTGGTAAACTGAATGGGAGACAAAATATTAATTATATCATTTTCAGATTTCATATTATAAGTTGGATTAATTGGATTAATTGGATTAATTGGATTAATTGGATTAATATCATTAATATTATCTTGAGATTGAAATAAGATATGTATAAGCATTGATCCTAAACTATAATAAATAGATTTGTAAGAAGTGAAAAAAGGAATATATGTTAATGAAGAAATTTCAGGTGATAAAAAGGCTTGCTTAGGGAAAGGATAATTAATTTTAATCATATTATCACAATTTATTTTACTTAGATACTTAGGATTGATATATATAAATGTATGATTGTCAATAACTATGATATCTTGTAGTAACAAACAGGTAAAACAATAATTGTTTTTTATAAGATTTATAAGTTGATTATTAATTGAATAAAGGACTTTGATTACTACGCTATATAAATCAGTTGGAGACACATTATTTAAAAAATTAGGGAATGATGATACATTATCAGCATAAAAGGAAATATTTGTAAATATGGGATTAGTCGTCATACCTTCTAATTTATGAGATAAAATGGAGTTAATGAGATATTTATTTTCATTTTTGAATATAATTTTATATTGATTTTTATGTTTTTCAGATATGATTTTAACGTATCGACACAAAGAAAAAAGTTCACTCATTATAGATAAAATTAGAATTAATATTTATATTATATTTTAGTCAGAATCAGTAATATCAGACGTAGCATCTATATAGCATTTTTCGTAGTTATCGGGAGGTGGATAATCGGGAGAAGGAGGTCTATATTCTATTGGAGTATGAATATCACGATGCCAATAATTATCTGGATTTCTAGGGGTTACATGATTTACATGATTTACATGATTTACAGGATTTACAGGATTTACAGGATTTACAGGATTTACAGGATTATAATTAGATGAATTATTTTTAAATACTTTCCAAAACCATGGTTCATTATAAATAACTTTTATTTCTTCACCATTAATAATTTTATTTCGCATAGTCCTAGCATGTGGAAACCATCGACTGAAATGAATAAATACACGTTGATATTTTTCTCCTTGTGTAGTTGTTTTGCTAATCATATCAATATGATCAATATAACCAATATTTAGTTTTTTAAATACATAAAATACCTTTTCCTTTTTAATGTTGGAAAATACACGTGGAATACATAAACTTGGATAGGATAAATCGTTAAAATTGTAATTGTTAATTTTTGTAGCAATCATATAATAAAATATATATATTATGTGATAGCAAAATCAATTTTATTTATTATGCATAATCATCTTCATCGGTTAGATAATCATCCCAAGTAGAGTTTTTTCTTTTTCCTCCACCAAACCAACCACCTAAAAATCCAGAATTACCTGTCTCTATTTGATTATAATTATCTCCAATCTCACTTCTACGTCTTGCTATTTTTGTTTTCTTTCTTTTACTATCCAAATATTCTTGTGATATATCATTCGCATGTTCATGTTGTAATCGTTTACTCTGAGCAGATAAATTATCTTTTTGTAAGTTTCGTTTAAAATAGTCAAATATTTTTTCAAAAATATTGCGTTTAATAAAAGGATCGTCATTATAGTCATAATAATCGTTGTTAAAATTATGTCCAAGATCTCGTGGCGCTACTGCATTTTTGTGTAACCAAGTATTATCTTTTCTGTTATATACGAATAGTTCATCCATTTCACCTAATAAATCAAATATTAGATCGGTATGTTCTTCTGGACGACATTTAGAGCGTAACTTTTCATACTCCCCAAATTTTTCTTCTAAAAAGTCTTTTCCGCCTGTTTTTCTAAATTTTCTATCTACACTTATCATTTTATAAATGTCTATACTTAGTTTATAATAGCTTCTGTGTGCGTCTAGTTCATTTTCCATTTTATCTTGATATTTCATTAACATTTCAATACTAGTTATTGTTCCACATATTAATGACACAACACTAGTTGCGATAGAAACTATATTTTGAGGAACATGGTCACTAATACCTACTGATATAAAGGTATTTACTCCACTTAATATAATAATTGGTATTCTAAACCATACTACATTTTTTTTGCAATACTGATATTTATAATTATGATAACTACTTAATTGTGTGCAATTTCTTCTTAATTTATCTAATACACGTTCGATATTATCACACCATTTAGATTCCATTACATTACTCGGTAACGAATCATCGCCCGAATCATCCTCTTGTTGAGTTAATGTAGCTCTTCTTACTCTTAAACTATTTCTTTGTTTGTGTGGAAAGTGAACATTTCTTTGGTCAGTATCATTAACTGGAGCAGGAGCAAGAACAGGAGCAGGAGCAGGAGCAGGAACAGGAGCAGGAGCAGGAGCAGGAGCAGGAGCAGGAGCAGGAACAGGGACAAGTGCCGAGGTATTATTTGATGTATTTATAGCCTCTTCTTTAATAGGTATATCAGAGGAAGAAGATAGTTTCGTATAAAGTTTATCTTCATTATCTTCATTATCTTCATTATCTTCATTATCTTCATTATCTTCATTATTAGAAATAGCTACAGAGTGTTCCACTATTTCATTTTCCATTATTTGTTATTTGTAATATATAATTATATAAATAAAA
>Ga0206125_10000261_pt1 | contig 70989 bp, 86 predicted proteins | sample Helgoland_Spring_4_FD_148598 | JGI IMG/M metagenome (GOLD analysis project Ga0206125, IMG submission 148598) | Pelagic subsurface seawater microbial communities from Kabeltonne, Helgoland, North Sea - Helgoland_Spring_Bloom_20160331_1 | ecosystem: Environmental > Aquatic > Marine > Epipelagic ...
CACCTCACTCATTTCTCTCTTTACTTTCTATTTCTTTTGCTCATTCTTCTTCTCTCTCCTTTTTTAGCACATTCTTCTTCTTTCTCATTTCTAGCACATTCTTCTTCTCTCTCATTTCTTTTCTTTTCATATATATATATATGAGTACAAGTTCTACCTTCATATTCACGGACCCATACTCAGACGCCTTCACAGAGGTTATTGCACAGCCGCCATCAACCATTCTCGATACCGCACACATCGACTTCACGGAACCGCTATTTGGCGAGGTTTTGACAAGCGCTGCGATTGGTGCTGCTATCACCGGCATTATGAGCTCAGTGTTTCAGAACAGAACCTCCTTGACCGAAGTAACGTTTGGACCTAATTCTGAACTCCTTGCGATTTCCCACTTCCTTTTCTATGGATGCGCCGCGTTGACGGCTATCACCATCCCAGAGTCAGTCACCGACATCCAGCTCGCAGCCTTCTCCGGATGCACCAAGTTGACGTCTGTGGAAGGCATGGAAGGAGTCATCACCATCGGAAACGATGCTTTCTTTGGATGCAACAAGTTGACTCTTATAACCATCCCAGAGTCAGTCACCACCATCCAAAGGTATGCTTTCAGTAAATGCTCCGACTTGACGTCCGTGTCTGGCATGGAAGGAGTCACCAGCATCAGTGATGGTGCGTTCGCCTACTGCCCCTCGTTGACGGCCATCACCATCCCAGAGAAAGTCACCATCATCGACATCAGCACCTTCAATGGATGCAACAAGTTGACGTCCATTGAAGGCATGGAAGGTGTTGATGTCATCAGAGGCAGCGCTTTCTTTGGATGCAACAAGTTGACGGCCATCACCTTGCCAGAGGGGCTGACCACCATCGGAAACGCTGCTTTCAAGGAATGCTGGTCGTTGAAGTCCATGACCTTCCCAAAGTCCCTCACCACCATCGGAGCCGATGCCTTCCTAGGTTCTGGTTTAAACAAGGTTACTTTATATTACGGCAATATTTTCCACAAATCGCCTGCTAAAAATGTTATGTTTGGGGGGGCGATAGTAGATATCATAATTATAGGCGCACCTCGTCTTCAGGTGTTACCAATGATATTCAGTATAGAAAATGGTCCACCCCTAGGCGACTATCACCGCCCTAACAGTGGGCACGGCACACCGGGTGGGGTAGCGTGCAAAAGACATGTAAAAAATAGAACTTAAACGGGTTCTTGATTTTCCCGTTTCTAGATACATACCACAACCACGACCCTGCACACCTCTATCATTTGTTTTCTTTACTTTCTCATTTCTAGCACATTCTTCTTCTCTCTCATTTCATTTCTTTTCTTTTCATATATATATATGAGTACAACTTCTACCTTCAAATTCAAGGACTCCGCCAACCCCACCTCCCCCTTCACCCTAACTGCTACCAACAACAGCGCGGGAACCGCCAACGTCCTCCAATCCATCCCAACAGTGGTCGGCCAAACGATGGTTTTGACAAGCGTTGTGATTGGTGCTGGGGTCGAACATATAGGGGCGCACCTCTTTCAAGGCATAACCTCCTTGACCGAAGTAACGTTTGGACCTGATTCTGGACTCCTTGAAATTTCCCAGGGGGCTTTCAATGGATGCACCTCGTTGGCGAACATCGCCATCCCAGAGAAAGTCACCATCATCGGATTTCATGCCTTCTATGGATGCAACAAGTTGGTGGCTATCACCTTGCCAGAGGGGCTGACCTCCATTGGGGAGGCTGCTTTCCGTAAATGCAGTTCGTTGGTGGACGTGTCGATACCCACCTCAGTCACTACCCTTGGCGAGCATGCTTTCAGTAAATGCAGCTCGTTGGTGGCCGTGTCGATACCCACCTCCGTCACCAGCATCGGAGAGAGTGCTTTTGATGAATGCACCTCGTTGGCGGCCGTGTCGATCCCCACCTCCGTCACCAGCATCGGAAAGTATGCTTTCTGGGGATGCTGGTCGTTGAAGTCCGTGACCTTCCCAAAGTCCCTCACCAGCATCGGAACCGATGCCTTCCGAGGTTCTGGTTTAACCAAGGTTACTTTATATTACGGCAATATTTTCCACAAATCGCCTGCTAAAAATGTTATGTTTGGGGGGACGATAGTAGATATCATAATTATAGGCGCACCTCGTCTTCAGGTGTTACCAATGATATTCAGTATAGAAAATGGTCCACCCCTAGGCGCCTATCACCGCCCTAACAGTGGGCACGGCACACCGGGTGGGGTAGCGTGCAAAAGACATGTAAAAAATAGAACTTAAAATTTATATTTGTACAAAATATAAATTTTCATAAACGGATTCTGATTTTCCCGTTTCTAGATACATACCACAACCACGAGCCAGTACACCTCGTTCGGTATTCACAAGCATTTGGATGTCGTGATCATACATAATTCCTGATAATGAAACGGGTTGTGGCGGTGCGATGAGATATGGTAGAACTCCTTCAAGTGGTGTGGACTGACCACAATCATAATTTGGCGCCAATGTGACTTATAAAGCACCCCCAAACGCCCTCAATGACTGCCTCAAACTGACCTCATTGTTGTCTCTACATGAAACGATAAATATGTGTGTGTTGATGGTGTACTTTTTCAATTAGTAGGGGTGCATACCTCTCTCAGTATCCACAAGCATTAATGGAAGGTGGGATGACAATTTAAAAATGGGAAGATGAAAATGTCAAGGTTTAACTTGGGTACAAATATCTATTGGAAATTAGATAAAATGAGGCGTGAGTTAGTAAATAAATTATGGTATAGTAAAACAATTGAACATAGATCTATAATAAAAGGTAAAAATATTACACCTGAAATTAATAATACGGAATCATTAGGTTGTTTATTAATATATATATATATTATATGACATTTTTTGTAAAAGAAAACGTTGAACGATTATTTCGCTTTAACATTATAAGATTTTTAAAGTTAGTAGAAATATCACAATATGCAATACTTGCTTTTTTTGTAGCCTTTTATATTTCTATTAATATTAATAATTTAGCTATACCATTGGATAAAACAAAATCAAAATTTAGAATCGTGTCTGAATGTGTTATACATATGGTTATATTAATTATTGCCGCGTTTTATATTAATAAATTTATTAGAATTTTTCCATTTGTTGGAAAAAATCTTTCTAGTAAATATATTCCATCAAAACACAAGGAGTCTACTATTGGTATCGGCATTGGACTTTCATATATATATTCAAAATCTCAACCGATTTTATCTGATAAGATATCTTTTTTAGTCCAATCCTTTTCACATAAGCTAATTATTTAACTATAATCACTTTACGTATGTATTTATAGTTAAATGAAGTGTTATTATGAATATGAGATCTATGAAAAATACATTAAAATATTAAAATATTGATGTATCGTAATAATAAACACATGACCAAAAAGCGTAAATAATCAAACTATAATCGTAATAAAAAGTATTAAACGAAAAGATAAAGGATAGATGAGCCACTATGAACCGCACTAAAAATATAATTTTTACTTGCGAACCCTTCGTGTAACTCTTGATTTAGGATGTCTTTTAGATTTCCCACGCTTGCCTTTAGATTTTTTGTTACATTTTTTAGATTTGCGGTATTTACCCTTGCCTTTAGATTTTCGTCTTGTGCCGCCACCGCCAGGCGTGCTGGCGACATCTATTTGCGATGGAGTGGCTGCCGTCCACCTTGTAGATTCGTAAAAGGCAAAAAAAATTCTCCAATCATCAATTATTATTCCAAAATCTGCGATATTTCTTTTGTAGTTTTGTTTTGGTTTTCCTCGTATTTTATTTACTACGTTTGCGAACTCTCCAAGGTAAACCACACCACACCCTTCATCTGCTTTACATAACGGTTTCATTAACTCGAGACGAGCTGCAATTCCCCTTAGTATGTACCCCGACTCCTTATCGGGGCCGAATTCGTTGGTAGCTGCATCTTTCCTACCCTCCCCCAATGTTAAACGTCTTTCGACCAATCTATTTATATCATAGTTGGTGTCTGCAAACAGTTCATTCAACGTGTCACCCATAACTTATAATATATACAAAGAAAATATATAAGAAAGGTATATAAAAAAATAAATAAATCTTTTTCTAAAGGCTTTTTTTCATAAACAAAGTAGTTATTCATAAACTATATTTTTTATATTCGTCTGTCATATCTTTTATTTTACCATATGATTGAGAGGAAGGCTTTGTTGCCATGTATTTTTTTCCATGTTTACACTCTTGAAATTTTTGCATCCATTGAAGTCTGTGATAGGGTCTCGCATATACAAAGCCCGCGGATCTTTTTCAGAGGTGGGTACGGGGTGGTGGAGGTGAACACTCGTTCCCTTTGTTCCGTTGAAGACATAGTCACCAAATTTCGACTTCAACTGGAAATTGTTCTATAATATTATATTGTATGAATGTTAATAAATATAATATAATAATTTTACTTGCGAACCCTTCGTGTAATACGTTTAACTCTTGATTTAGGATGTCTTTTAGATTTTCCACACTTCCCTTTAGATTTTTTGTTACACTTTTTAGATTTGCGGTATTTACCCTTGCCTTTAGATTTTCGTCTTGTGCTACCACCACCAACACCACCTGGGTGTTTAGTTGACACATTATGAAGCGCGTCTACCCGCCGTCGCGCATCTAAATCAAGACTCAATTGTGCCATCTCCAGCGCCTCCTGTGCTGCAGCACGCTGTTCAGGCGTTATTAATCTCTCTCTCAATTGCATAAACAATTTCCCATTTTCAACTATATTATTTAATATTTGTATTTCAGCGGCGTTTCCTCTTTCCTTTGATTTCCTCGCGAGAGCCACCAATTCACTTAACATTATTGTTATAGGCATTATCCTTTCACACATAGCTTCAACATCCGTATTATCATTAGTCCATTTGGGCACCCATTGCAGCTTCAAGGTAAGTCTTTTCCCTTCTTTACAGATTGTCTGGAGGTCCCACTTGATCAACACAGAATTCAATTCTTTTAACAATAAAAGGGGCAGTTGCTGGTCCTTTTTTTTAATAGGTCCAGCAATAACTAATAAACGTAAATGCATTAAAATCCCACCTATGGTAATAATAAATTCTTTGAATTTATTCATAGCAACGGCTGCGGCCCCCGTCGCATCGTGAACTTTTTTTGTGACGGCGTCTAATTCTACGCGTTTCATGTCTAATTCTACGCGTTTCATTTTCATTTTTGCTAATTCATCAGCTATCCTTTGCGCATCAACATCAAGACCAAAGGATTTTCCTTCACCTTCGTATTTCCCACTACCTTTTTTCTTTAGGCTTACACCTCCCTCCGGCAGTCCACCAAGGTATTGTTCCGCTCTATATAGTTCTTCCATCTCTTTATCAATTTCCGCCTCTCTCATGGTAACGTCTACAAAACCCATCGTGGTAGATTCAGAACTTTGTCCAGCTACTGAAGGGAGACTTTTTAAAGCAGCGTTGGTTTCACCTTCACTATGAAGTTTACCAATCTCGGCCACGATTTCCACTAAACCCTCTTGTTTTGTTTCGTAATCCTTCTGCCAAGGATATTCTTCCGACATAACTTATAATATAAGTTAATATAAGTTATTTATCTGTGACAATTGGGTTAGATATAGGACGTTTAATAATACTAAAAAATCTTTTGTATATTTTTATACCTTCTTTTGTATAACCGTTCGCTTTGCGTATTGGTTTCATATCATATGATATCGCTTTTAAAATTTGTCTAATTAAATTGATCAGTGGCCATTTCTGTGTAGTCACCGCGTTTTGTTGTAGGCTAGTTAAAAAAGATGAGCTAAAATATTTTTTTAAACAAGGAATTTTTTCCTTAACCTCATTATATTTTGATTCATCTAATAGCGAATCTCGTTCAATTAATATTTCAGAATTATTTTCTAATAATTCGAAATGTATCCCAACGCACTTTAATACTTCATGAATAGTGTCATCCATTTGTAATTACTATATATATGTTTAAATATTAAAAGCCGGTATACTATATTCGGATTCACCATCAACCATAGTTTTAATGTATTTGGCAATAATTTTGGGGTTTTTTTGGTTACCCATACATTCTTCAGTATCATATACATTACCGTCATTATCGATATAATACATAATACCCTTAATGTCACGCACACAGACATTAACCTTTTTTTCAATAGGTCCTTCAGGTTTATGTTCTTTGATAATGCCGTGAGGTGTGCCTTTAATATGCGTTCCGCAAAAATTATTTTTATCCTTTTTCCTCCTTGTACATTGCTCTTGGCTTGCTCTGCAAGCAATGCATCGGTCAAAGAAGGGTACAATATTTTTAACCCTTTTTCGCTTTGTAAAATCCTCCTTAATAAGGCTGATATTGGGATGATCGTATATTTGCTGCAATAGAGTCATTAGTTCCCCAGAAACAATATTTTTCAAGGAAGTCATTGATTCTGTATCTTTACCATCCCAATTATCAATTGTACCATCAATATTATCCTTACAACTAAGGATATAATCCTTCACTTCGGTTTTATAATTACCTAAAAACTCATTGATTTTCTTGTTTATTCGTCTCTCCATGCTTACTTATTTATATAGTATTATCTTTAGTTCAATTTTATAGTTATGTGAAATATAACTTAAAGAAATCTACATTAAAATGTAGTGCTCGCCTTTTTTGGTAATATAATATAAAATATTACTAATGCACACATAAAGAATAAATAATTACCATATTCTGATATGCTGATATCAAAAAACCCAGCAATACTGGTGGTTGTATATACAAGTAACATGGTTCCAACAAGTATATATAAAAGGCTTTTAAGATGATCCATTTATATATTAAAGGAAATTAATAAGTTTAAATAATTTTAATTAACGTATCTGGTTTCCACATGGCAGATAAAGATTTTTTGTCTATAGAGTGATAACTTAATGATTGTTGTTGATAATAATTCTTAATACAATATTGCGCACCTAGGTGATTATATTGTCCATTTCTAAATAGTATTTCGGAGACACATGTTGAATCAAATATATTTGTCCAATCCCCATTAATATCAATGATTTTTTGTTCTCTTTTATCGCGATGTGCTGCCAATTGTGAATCATCATTTGGGTCAAATTCGCGGTTCATAAAAACCTTAACCTTTCCCGTAAATACCGCAAATCTTACAACCCCTCCTTCTTTATATCTACCAAATTCGTTATCTGTGATTAAAATATCATCCAACATTAAAGGTTTATAATTATACGACCAACTTGCAAATTTTGATGCTAATTCGTATGTTCCAAAATAGTAAAATGGACCCATTGACGCTAATGGAGATGATTTTGCTATGCCAAATTTAGCTATAAAATTAGTTTTATCTTTAGGTTGACCACTATAAAGCGCTAGAGGTGATTCGTATGGAACATTATCGTGGTCTAAAATATATAACAGAGATGTATTATTAGAAAAGAATTTTCGAACATTATTATGAATAGGAAAATACATAATCTTTCCCTCATTGATAATTTCTGACAAAAGTGAAAACCACCACTTATCGCTTGATTTAATTTCCTGCAATACACAAGCGTTATCTGGGAGGGATACCACTACATAAATTTCATTATTAAATTTTTTGTACCCCTTTATTATATAGACTTCACTGGTTATTTTATTTAATGTTTTGGCAATCTCAGATTCTACATCTCCTGTTCTATATATAAAAAAAGGAAAAGATAAAATTTCCTTACTGGAATGGGTATATTTATAAAGAAGATATTGTATAAAGGGTTTATACTCACTAAACGATACACTATACAGACATAGATTGATTTTAATCTTATTACGCTTAATGTCTTTAAAATTAGTATCTAAATCATCTATATAATAAGAATAACTATCAGGCTTTTCTTTGGCTAATACTTCAATTGAGTCGATTTTACTTATTTCAACAGATGCCATTTGAACAGAATTATATGTTTTTAACTCGGCATTGACAGTACCTTCTATATCTTTATCTTCATCATCTTCTTCATAACCCTTTAGTGTTTCTTCTTCATTTAAATTAAAAAGAAACGTATCTTCTATTTGTTGTTTAATGGTGCTTGACGGGTTCATATACTTATATAATCAAATTATTTTTCTTTTTCCACCTTGCGGCGAATACCTTCCTTTATACTTTCCCCACGACTGTTTAAAATGTGGCTAGATAACTTATCAATTTCTTCAGCCTGATCACCATAATATTCCTTTAATGCATTTAAAAGAACCTTTTTACTTAATGTAGACTTAACCTTATTTTTTGTATATACGAGAGCCCCACTATTAAGATCAAAACAATCAAGGTCATTACTCTTCATAACATCAACTAAAGATGTCGTTAATGTTTTCTTTTGTAGGCGTTTTAACTTAATCTTCTTCTGAAGCGTCTTAAGTTCTTCGTCTACACTTATCCATTCTTTTATGTGATTAACTAATTCTTCCTTTGTTTCCATTATTATAAAATTATAAGACAATTTTAAATACTTATAATTTTATTTATTTTAATTAGAACACAAATCCCCCTGACTTGCTGAAATAATCAAACAAATTAAATCATTTCTTTTACGATTTGAGTAATTTTTCACCTTATACTCCTTTGCTATTTTATATAATCCTATAATTCCATATTTAGATAGTGTATCCTCAGAAATTATTATATCGCGGATATTTTCACCAGGCATTACTTTAAGCATTAATCGCAATTTAGGCGGTTTAATAACCTTATTTTTTACCTTTTCAAGATAAGTTAGGTGTTTTAAACAATATGACCCGCGACATTTATTGTTACATAGACTATCTTTTTTTTTACCCCCTTTAAATTTATATTCACATGCATTTAATAACATTTCCCATTCGGGGGGTGAATTAACGCCTCGAATTTTAGTAACACCTTTAACACCTTTAATATAAGGCAGAACCTTTTTTTGTATATTTCTACAATATGGACATTTTATTTCATTTCTCTTTAATTTAATAATATCATAACTATGCCTTTCCTTCTTTTGTTGTTTAATTTCTTTATACAGAGGAATATAATTAAATTTGTGAGTACAATATAATTCGATGGTTTCATGTTCAATTAAAGGTTCTTTTGAAAGAAGGCATATATTATTAAATGAAACATCGTTTTCGGTTACATTTAAGGATTTTTTTAACTCTAAAAAAAAATCAATATTGTCTTCAATAATATAATTATTCTTCATATGTAATAAATAATATATTTATATCTTTATGTATATTATTATGAACACATTTTTGTTTGATTTTTCAAAGAGAACGATGCAGACCCGGCAGCCTCAATCTAGACAACCTCAATCTAGGCAGCCTCAATCTAGACAACCTCAACGCCGACCACCACTGCCTCAGCCTCAACCCATTGTTACACAGAATCCACCTACAGAATACTCAAAGGCCAGATTATGGGCCCCATTAACTTGGATGCTTTTCCACGCCATTGCAGAAAAAATACAAGAATCACATTTTAAAATACAGCGTGGTAATATTTTAAATTTTTTTAAAAAAATATGTTTAAATTTGCCGTGCCCATATTGTAGAGAGGACGCCAAAATCTTTATATCAACATATGATTTCAATTTAATAAATTCTAAGGATGATATTAAATTATTCTTTTTTAACTTTCATAATAGGATTAATAAAAAATTAAACAAACCGTTAATAGGAATAGATGTTCTTGAAAAGTATAAAAATATTAATATATTAAAATTAAGTGATATGTGGAGCACTTCATTCAAACGTTATGGATCAGAAAACCACGAATTCACTGAATCTATAAATAGAAATAAACTACGAAATGAATATATCACATATATTAGGTCAAATATAGGCTCATTTAACTAAAGATTCTTAACCAATTCACCATTTTTGTAAATAGAACATTTAAATGTCTGTTTTTGTGGCCTGCTACAAATAACGTTATTACTAATTAAATCGTTGAAATATAATAAATCAGCATGCCCTGTCATATAAAATAACATGCACCACCCAATTCCCATTCCTGCTCCAAACAATAATCCAAGCAATACGGATAATTTCCCAACACACCCACGAGCAAATCTAGTGTATGCATCTACGAAAAATAAAATAGATATTGTAGCAATAACAGTACCGTTAACCTGATTTGTTAATACCATAGGCGTGGTTAAATATGCTAAAGTAAATGCAATAAACATACTTGTGTATGCGGGCGAATCTTCTCTACTATTACTACCCCACGACCATTCAACTAAATCACATGATGCTCCCCCTCGCCTTACACCAGCAAATAATGGATTTAACATTAATGAATTAATTAAACTAGCAATCAACACTCCACTAAAATATAATACACCCTTGATGTTATTATTAAATATAGACCCCATGATTAAGAAAAATCCTAATAATAGAGGTGAAATAGTAGATAATAAGACAAGACCATTTTTAACCGAAGCTGTAAATGCCATAATATATAGTTAATATAGATAATAATAACTATATATTAAATTTACGCGTATACTAATTTCAAAACCTCATTTATTGTAGTTACTTGATGAAATTTTATGCTGGATATAACATCTTTTTCTTTATATTTTTCAATAAATTCATTAAACTCCTTTTCATTATCCTTTGGAAAAATAAATTCAGTAACGCCTGCCTGAATTCCACCGATAATCTTAAGATCTAACCCACCTATAGCGGTCACCTCACCTTGTAAAGTTATTTCACCAGTAATAGCAATGTTATTTTTTATTTTTTTATTAGAAAGTAAACTATGGATTACTACTGTTATAGCAGTTCCAGCAGATGGTCCATCCTTAGGTACAGCACCCTCAGGGCAGTGTATATGAATTCCTTGAAATTTAGTAGTTTCCATGCTATTAATATTATCCTTTTGTTGTTTTGGTGTTGTTAAATTCCATGCTAATGTTTTTGCCACATTCATACTTTCTTTCATTACATCTCCTTGTAATCCAGTCAACTTAAGATCAAGCATAACAGAATTAAAACAAAATGATGACTCTATAGGTATTATACCTCCTTTACCTAGCGCGTTTGCCCATAACCCATTAATTACACCAACCTTTGGGTTATCGTGCACCATTTTAATTCTTATTGGATGGCGATCCTTCAAATAAACATTTTGTATATCATCCCGAGATAAAGAAACGGGTATATTAAATCCCTTCTCGTTATTTAATATTTTTAAATTTATTTCACCAATTATTTCAAATAAAATTTCTTTAAGTTTTCTTACACCTGGTTCACACGTATATTCTGATATTATATACATAATTACATCATCTGTAAAATCAATCACATTTTCCAAACCCATTTTAGTAGTCATTTCAGGTATTATATATTTTTTAGTTATAACTATTTTTTCCTCATTAGAGAGATGTTTAAATTGTATTCTATGTATTCTATCTAGCAATATTCTATCTATAGCATTTGCATCATTATATGAAAATATAAACAATACCTTTGATAAATCTAAATCTATACCACTGAAATACTTATCTTGAAAACTATCATTTTGCGTTGGGTCTATAAGATGGGTTAAAATCCCTATAATCTCTCTGCCTTGTTCTGTATTACTTACTTTATCCAATTCGTCTATAAATATAATTGGGTTCATACATTTTGTTTCAATAAGAATGTCTACTATTCTACCCCATGTTGATCCAACATATGTGTAATTATGTCCATCTAATGTACTAGCATTAGATGAGCCTCCTATTGCTATAAATGCAAATGGTCTGGATCCCCCAGTAACATTTTTCAAACATTCAGAAATACCCTTTTTAGCTAGAGACGTTTTTCCTATGCCAGGCGGTCCTTCAAATCCAAAACAATAGCCCACGTTATCACCGTTTATCCATTGACCGATTATTCTCTCAATCTGTCTCTTAGGTTTTACATGACCATGAACGGCTTCGTCTAGTGTGTGTTTGCTATCATTCATATAAGTGGCTAACTCTGCTATCTTTTTCTCGATTGACAAAGCATCATTTTTGATTTTTATAAGATTCTTAGTTATTTCCAAATTGATATTACATTTTAGAGAAAGTTGTTTTAATATATTCCCGTCATCCTTATAATATTTAATGAAATCATCTAATTGTTGTTTCATAACACCAGCCTTTTTACCCGAATGACATAATTTTTCATAAGTGAGTTTATTTATTTTTATTATCGTATTAACATTACATATATTTGAGATTAAGTCTGGTCTTTTACAACTAACTAATTGTTTTTGAATACCTTTATAATGTAATAATTCTATTTTTGGTATAAAGTCCTTACTAATTAATTTTATATATGTATCTATTTCTAGGCAAGTATACTTATTCTTTACAACGGGTATTTTATATTGATATGATGTCTTTATGAATTCAACAATATTTGTAAATTCTCTAGTAACAGTAGGAACCAAATCCATAATACTTTCGTTTATATTAATACCAAAAGGGATTTTTAAAAGACCTTCTAAATATTGTCTGGCTTTAGAACCCGAATCTTCTGATTTGGATTTAATCTCCTTAAGTTTACACATAGCCTTTTCTTTTACATTGTTATTTACCTTCAGCAAACATATCTGTTGTTCAAGAGGTATTTTACTATTATCAAAATTACACAATTCATTTGTATATTGTATAGTAGTCTTCATAGCATCTCTAAAATATTTTTTTATATTCCAAGGTAAACTATCAAACAGTAGAGTTTGCTCTTGGGTATCTATAGTGCCATTAACATCATTTGATAATAAATCATAAAGTAGATATGCTAAATATTGGAATTCTGGGTCGTTTCCTTTTAATAGCAATTGTGTTAATGTCGTTTTTTGAGTATACAATTCAGAATTTATAAATTCCTTAACCACCTGTGATATTGTTTTTTGTTTTATAATAGATAATTGGTTTACATAACCAATAAATCTATTATACAGTTCTTCTTCTGAAAATATAAGCAATTCTTTAATAGTTAATATATTAATAAAACGCTTAAATGTTTCATCGTGGAATATCGGATCCCGGGGTTTATTTTTTTGTAAATTATTAACTTTTCTTGTTATAAATGGGTAATTTAAACAATCAATCATAATTTCATCAACAACGCCACAAATAATCAAAGTTTTTTTTAACTCTTCGTGTTGTATTGCAATTTTTATCCCATATACCTTGGTTTGATACGATTTACTGGTTCTTGCTAAATCAAAACAATCAAAATTTTCGGATTTTTCGACTATCATAAAATCCTCAACAATTTTATTTTTAGACACAACCATATTAGTTTTTTGTTTATCACCTTTCCAAACCATCACTTTATATCCAATTGGGTGGACATATTTTTTGATAACATCAAGTTTATTTTTATTATCTTCAGTTATGATCATATCAATAAAATCACTCCCGAAGCAAATCGTGATTAAATCTTCTAATTTTTCTGTTCCGAATAATTTTAATATGGATGAAAGTTCATTATTAATTTCCTGTAGTTTACTCAACATTAAATCACTGTCGATGTTTGAACTATTGTTTGATGGTATCGTCATTTCCGTAAGTTGCGCAAATAAACATTCCAAACTATTAATACATGCGTTTATTTCATTTGTTCCTAAAATATCCATGGTTTTGTACTTTTGAACGGCTAGTATAGTTTTCTTTATTATTTCCTGAAAAGTTTTAATTTTAGACACAATGAAGTCTAAAATATCCTTTTTAGGAACATCTATGAGTGAATCATGGTGGTTGTTACTTTTAATTTTAACGTTTACTTGATTCATTATATATACATTTATTATTATTTTTCAAATTTTTATGACGATTTAAATATAAATGCTTAAGATCGCGCAAAATATATTATATTTTTAACTTATTAAACACATCCCGACATATAATTATATTATGGGGATTCCTGCCTACTTCTCACACATTGTAAAAAAACATTCTAATATTCTCAAAAAAATCAAAAAACTGGACATTATAAATAATCTTCTAATAGATAGTAATTCTGTTATTTATGATGCGGTAAGAATAATTAAATATGAAAATGATGATGACAAATTTGAAGAAAGTTTAATAAACGCTATATGTGAAAAACTTGAAGAATATATTAACATAATTAAACCTATAAGTATGGTTTATATTGCGTTTGATGGTGTTGCACCAGTTGCAAAATTAGAGCAACAAAGAAACCGAAGATATAAAACTTGGTTTCAAAAACAAATAACTTATGAATTAGAAAATACTCCTATTAATGACCAATGGGATACTACTGCTATAACACCAGGCTCTAATTTCATGACTAAATTATCTACTAAAATAAACTCTTACTTTAACAATCCATCTAAATTCAATATTGAAACAATTATTATCTCTACAAGCAAAGAACCAGGCGAAGGAGAACATAAATTGTTTGAATATATTAGACTTAACCAGGACTTATTTAATAAGCAAAAATCTATTGTATATGGTTTGGATGCAGACCTTATTATGTTAACTATAAACCATCTTCCCATTACCGACCAATTATATCTTTTTAGAGAGACGCCTCATTTTATAAGTAACATAGATAAATCACTCGACCCTAATTCTCTCTATATGTTAGATATACCACTCCTAGCTAAAGCTATTATACTTAAATTGAATAATGATAAATCGCCTACAATGAAGCAGCAGAAAAATCGGTTATATGACTACATTTTTATGACGTTTTTATTAGGAAATGATTTTATTCCACACTTTCCAGCATTAAATATTAGGACTTTCGGAATAGACCATATTATGGACACATACAAAGCAACTCTTGGTAAAACTAATAAAAATATTACAGACGGAAAGAAAATTTACTGGAATAATTTCAGAATTTTGATTGATGAATTGCAAAAACAAGAGCAGTCATTTGTGGAAATGGAGTATAACCGGCGTGACAATCTATCCAAACGGTGGTTTTCTAATGTAAATGCTAAAGATAGGGACAACAAATTTCAATCTATACCTTTAATTGACCGTAAAACAGAAATGTATATTAACCCATTTGAGGACTTTTGGCAAGAACGATATTATAAAATGCTATTTGATATTGATCCAACTGAAAATAATATTAAAAAGGTTTGTATTAATTTTTTAGAAGCATTGGAATGGACATTTAAATATTACTCTCATAAATGTCCCGATTGGCGATGGAAATATAATTATCACTACCCTCCCCTGCTACAAGATTTAATACGATATATCCCATATTTTGATACCAATTTTGTCACCATTAAGGAAAAAAACCCCGTTATTGAATTGGTGCAATTAGCATATGTTTTACCTAAAAGCAGTCTTCATTTATTACCAGAAATGCTTTCCAAAGAACTTTTGGTAAAACATAGCGATTGGTACGGTGATAATTGCAGATTTAAATGGTCTTTTTGTAAATATTTTTGGGAATCTCATGTTGATTTACCAATCATTGATATTACGCAGTTGGAAAATATAGTGAATAGTCAAACCATTTAAAAATTTATGTTTAGATAAATGTATAATGGAACCTTATGAAAAACCAGAATCATATAAAAATGTTAACACAACCGCCACACAACCATTAATTAATACCCTCAAACAAGTAGAAGTTGATAGAGTTACGTTTCAAAAATTATTAGAAGCAAACCAAAATACTATAGTATTTAAGTTTGGGGCTGATTGGTGTAAACCATGTAAATCTATTAAGAATCATGTTAATTCATATGTTTCTATGCTCCCAATGTCTGTAACCTGTTGTGATATTGATATAGACGATTCATTTGATTTATATGCTTTTTTGAAATCAAAAAAACAAGTCTCTGGAATACCTTGTCTACTTGCATACAAACAAGGCAATGTATCATTTGCACCAGATGTAAGCGTATCTGGCTCTAATATTGAAAACATAAATCATTTTTTTGAATCTGTATTACGCCTTTGAAATCCTTATTGGTTTATATGGTAGATTACTGAAAATGTCATATCATATCCTACCTATAATAGGTCTCTAGCGACTGACAGAATCATATCTTCAACGTCTCGACCCCATCCCTCTAATTCTTTATTACATATATATTTATCCTGAAAAGTCCAAATGGCAAGCTTCAGTTGTTCACAAACTTCATTTTTAGCTTTCCAAATAAATTCAGGATCGGACTCACCATCGTCCGACTCATCACCATCGGACTCATCACCATCGGACTCATCGCCGTCAGGGTTCAACTCTTGATCATCGGTGTTCAAACCTTCACATTTTACTACCCCACCAACAACTATGTTACTAGAAACAACCTCAACATTTAAGTCTAAACAACTATTCACGTCAGTCAAAATGGTATGGGTATTTGGTGAAGTGTTTTGAGAATCAGACATGATTGAGTTGTGTAACAAATACATACTATTATTTTTCATTTCAATTTTATAAAATAAGTTATATAAAAATAATGTCCACACCAACATATATATGTGAAAATTATAATATGAAATAGTTTGTATTATAATTTTAATCAATAATGAATTTATATAATGGCAAATGGGCCATGGTATTGTTATATATTAAGGAATAAGCAATCTAGATTTGGACACCTAACATATAATGGTTCTACTAATAATCCTTATCGTCGTCTAAGACAACATAACGGGGAAATTGTAGGAGGTGCTAGATATACAAAAGGTCGTGGAGGAGAATGGGAAGTTTATGCACTGTTGACCGGATTTCCAGATCACCGTAACGCATTATCGTGTGAATGGAGAATTAAACATACAAATGGAAAACCTGGTAAAAGACCCAATGAGCATTTAGGTATGCTTGGACGAATAAAAGGATTAAATGAAGTATTAAAATTAGAACAATGGACAAAGCAATGTAGCGTTTTGAATGGAACCATGGATTTAACATTGTATATAGCCGAAGATGTTGAACATTTATTAAACATAGAACAAATCCCGCAAAACATTACTATAATCAAAAATATACCCAGTTTAAAGGATTTAGAAATAAAAACAGAAATTATATAAATATGAATTCTAATAACACTTACCAAGAATATCTGAACGAATACAATAAACAACTTCAGAGTGGAAAATATTTATTTCTTATTAAAAAATGTTGTGGATATGGATTTTTGTTCTCTTTTCATAAAAATGCAACACTTAAAGATTTTTATAAATATATCTATTTTGAATTGCAAAATGATAAACCTATAAAATTATATATTAACCATGATGACATTGTAAGTGAAAATCCAATTCCAAGCAACGAAGAACTGCTTGGAACATTTTTTACAAATCATATAAAAAATGGTGTCATGAAACCACAATTTACCTTACCATCACCGGTAGTTTATGAAATATATTTAGATGACGGTCATCATAGCAGTGAGTGTAATAGACAATTAAATTAATATTATTTAAATTTTCATAATACCAAAATCCTTCAAACGATGCATTATGTACCCTATTACATAAGATTCTGTCATAATTATATTTACCAATGAATTAATTTATAAACAAACATATGGTTATTGATAGGAGATAAGAAACAATTATTTAAAGATATACATCAGTCTATTAAAAATAAATATAGAGAGAAGAAGAAAGTGGTGTCGCTATCTCAAAATATAATTTTATTAGCTAGAAACTTCGATTTTCTTCAACTTATGGGTGGTGGTGTGGCTGGTCTTACTTACTCCAACTAAAAAAGTATAAATAAAAACACACCAAAATAGTAATGTTATATTAATTATTTAATATTAATATTGCTTTATTAGCATCATCATCAGTTAAACCATCGTTGTAATTTGTTCTAACAAAATTATTAATATTCATATCCATATCATCTAATATTACCCATTTTTCTAAATTCTTATTAGATTGGTTCTCTAACCAATCATTTATTTCTTTTACTCTTAATATAGAATTTTGGTTAACACTTGATAATTCACTATTCTCATCAGTTTTACCTATAACTCTATTATTTATACCAAATATACTACAAACTTGTTCAAACAATAATAATGATAATTGTCTATTTCTATGTGATGTAGTTAAACATATATATGAACCGGTCTTATCTATAATTTTTTTTAGATTTATAAAATTATCATGAGAAAACATATTATGATATTCAGAATTATTTGCATTATTTAATACACCATCAAAGTCTAAAAATATAACTTTCATATAATTTTGTTAAATATTTTTATTATATAAATTAAACCAATAAATTATAAAAAATTTATTGGTTTAATTTATTAGTATAACTTAATATGGAAAATTTAGATCTAAATATTGAAAATTACGAATTAGAAGACATTCTCAACCTATTTCAATTGTCATATGATTTTAATGAAGTTTCTCTTAAAAAAGCAAAACATATCGTTAAAAGAACACATCCAGACAAGTCTAAACTGAAACCAGAAATATTTATTTTTTTCCTTAAAGCATATAAAGTTCTCTATCATTTATTCGAATTTAGTAAAATATTAGTTGGTTATAAACTAATATTTCCTTTCACCCTAAAAGAATATAAAGTTCTCTATCATTTATAGTATAAGTTAATATGGAAAATTTAGATCTAAATATTGAAAATTATGAATTAGAAGACATTCTCAACCTATTTCAATTGTCATATGATTTTAATGAAGTTTCTCTTAAAAAAGCAAAACATATCGTTAAAAGAACACACCCAGACAAGTCTAAACTGAAACCAGAAATATTTATTTTTTTCCTTAGAGCATATAAAGTTCTCTATTATTTATACGAATTTAGGAATAGAGTAGACCAAAAAGAGTGTGACTATAAAAATATTATTAATGAGGCAAACAATGATGAAAATATAGGAATTACAATATCTAAATTTAAAAATCACGAAGATTTTAATAACATTTTCAATGAATTATTTGAAAGCAATAAACTAAAAGATCAATGCAACGAAACTGGATACGAAGAATGGTTTAAAAGCAATGAAGATGTTTGCGATGTGACTGTGAGCGGAACAAGAGAAATGACAGAATTTATTATGCAACAAAAGGAAAAGGCCAGTGTTCTTGTAAAACATACTGCAATAGAGGAACTAGCTGATAATACTTCATATGAGTTATCTAGAGATGCACCCACTAATTATTCATCCAGCATATTTAGTAAGCTTGGTTACGAAGATTTGAAAAAGGCTCATCAAGAAACATTAATTCCTGTTACTGAAAAGGATTTTAATGATAGAGAGAAATATAATTCATTAACGCATATACTACAAAAGCGTAGTGAGCAGAACACAGAACCTTTATCGTTGATACAATCCAAACAATTTATAACTGAAAGAGAAACAAAGAACAAAAGTATAGACACAATGCGAGCATTTAAACTGGCAAAACAAACAGAAGAAGCGCTTAATATACAAAAAAGGGTTCTTTACAGATTTAACGAATTGGGAAATTAATAAAAATAGTATAAATATATATAAATGTTTGACACAAATTATGTATACATATTTATAATGTTATTAGTTTCTGGGTTTTTATATAGAAGATTCGTTGATAAATTAAATGATCATGATGATCTTCGCCATTATAATCTTATTAAGAAGTATTTATTAAATGATTCACCAATTGCTAAATCGACAAAACCTATTCTATGGGTTCATGTCCCATATGAAATTAATTCCAGATCATGGGATTCATTTTATTCTAGAAATAATTCAAATTTAAATCAACCATATCAATATATTACAATACAAAGCATTGTAAATCATTGTGGTAAGTCATTCAATATATGTTTAATAGATGACAATTCATTTAACGCATTAATTCCTGGATGGACGCCAGAATTATCAAAAATGGGAGACCCACTAAAGGAAAAAATTAGATACCTTGGTTTAATAAACTTGATATACCACTATGGAGGTATCATAGTACCTAGTTCATTTCTTTGCATTAAAAACCTTAAGGATTTATATGATACCGGGGTTAATAATGATTTGCCGTTTATTTGTGAAAACGTAAGTAAAAATAAAGATGTACCCTTTTTACCAGACCCATCATTTATGGGTGCAACCAAAAACAACGAAGTAATTGAAAACTATAAATTTTTCATGGAAAGATTAGTTTCTAGAGATTTCACAGACGAATCTGTTTTCTTGGATGAGAAGAATAAATGGTGTTTTCAAGAAGTAAATAATAATAATATGAATCTTATTTCAGGTAAAAAAATAGGAACTATAACTAATACGGATAAACCAGTTATAATACAAGATTTATTGGGGAGAGATTACATTGATTTTAATAATAATTTGTTCGGGATCTATATACCCCAAAAGGAACTTCTCAGAAGAACCGCTTATAATTGGTTTTGTTATTTAAAAGAAGACGAATTATTGAATTCGGAAATGATTATTTCTAAATATATGGTTTTATCGCATGCTCAATAATATATAAAATAATGAATATCATAATTAGATTTGTCATATTTGGTTTTTGTCGTAAATGAAATATGATTATGGTTACAAATCTGCCGTAAAACGCTAGCAAATTTAGCGTAATCCAATTGTCGTGTAATATAGAATTGTTTCGAGATATGGTATGATTCCTTAAGCGTATTGCAAAAATCCACTAATAACCCTTTTGCTAACGCAGATTTAAAAGAGCCTTTATTAATAACGTAACACTTATTTGTTTTTTGAAAATGAATTTGATTTAATAAATCAAACAAAATATCATTCGAAAACCCCGATTTAAATATCTGACACGACATTTATATAACGATAGAAAACAAACTTATTAAATTGTTAGTAAATAACCATAATTCTATACTATCTTCATGAACATTGTGAAATATTGTTATATACTTGCAAATGAGTTTAATTATATCATACTTTAGTGTTTCAGATATTTTTGTCGTATATTTAATGAATATAAAATAGTTATCCAATACATCCATTACTGAAAATCCCTTTTGTAATACTGAATCAATTACACTTATAGCCCCGGTCAAGTTTGATGTGGTACATAAATCTGTATATTCTTGAAAAATGTGGAAACTAATGTTTGTACAAACATCCATTGCCAAATTTAAATCTATTTCTCTCTCTAGTAATTTAATCTTCTCCAAATAATTTACCAAAATACGAATAGAATTGTTTGAAATATTTAATAGGAACGTTTCGGCATCACTTGTAATATTTAAGTTTTCAATTGTGGAAATCTTAAGTAATATTTTATGTAAATCCTCCAACGATGGAGGTTTAATTTTAATTATGGTCATTCTTGATTGTAAACTTTCTATTACCTTTTGAACATTTACACAAGAACATACAAAATGAACGTTATGACCCCATTTATCCATACAATTTCTAAATACTTGCTGACTCTGTTCATTGATGAAGTCTAAATCATCTAATACAATAAATTTTTTTTTGGTTATATGAGAAGAAGGTGATTGACAAAATGTCCGCACTTCATTTCTATAATATTGAATTCCTTGTTCTTTTAAATTATTAATAAATAAAATATTTTTATCTTCTATATGTTCATAATTATAATATTCTTTCAATAATGAATTTATTAAGGATGTTTTACCAGATCCAGTGTTACCAACCAATAAAATATTTAATGTATCCATCTTAATCAATGTTTCCAACAGGGTTTGTAGTTCATCCCCGATTTCAAAATCTTTCAAAAAAATAGGTTGATATTTATGAATAAATGGTAATTCCATATTTATATTCGTAAATAACTATTTAAGTTAATGTTAGTATTATAAATAATATGGAGGCTGCAAATAAAAAGGATGATTACTACCAAATATTAGGAATTACAAAAGATGCAAAAGAAGATGAAATAAAAAAGGTATATAGAAAATTATCTATGCAGTGGCACCCAGATCGCAATCAACAAAGCGCTGAAGCAACTAACAAGTTTCAAAAAATTAGTCTCGCATATGAAATATTATCAGATTCAAAGAAAAGGAGACAATATGATATGGAACAAAATAATCCATTTTTAAATGGTGGTGGTGGAGGTATGAATCCCAACGATTTATTTAGTATGTTCTTTAGAGGAAGTGGTGGTGGTCCCCAGTTTATGAACAATAACCCAAATGTTAAAGTATATTCTAACCACAGTTCTTTTAATAATATGTTGCAAAAACCCGCGCCTATAATTAAAAGTGTCAACATTACAATTGCTCAAGCTCACAGTGGATGTAAACTACCTATTAATATCCAAAGATGGATAAAGATTGAAAACCATCAAAAAACTAAACATGAAAGCGAAACAATTTATATTACTGTACCAAAAGGGATAGACAATAACGAATTGATTGTATTAGGAGGAAAAGGTAATATAATAAGCGAATCATTAAAAGGTGACATTAAACTCTTCATAAAGGTGAAACCTCATATAGATTTTGAGAGAAAAGGATTAGATTTAATCTATAAACATTCAATTTCTTTAAAGCAAGCATTATGTGGATTTTCATTTGAGCTTGAATACATTGACGGGAGAAAGTTTAATATTAACAATAAACCTGGTAATATAATAGAATCAAATTTCCAAAAATGTATTCCAAAAATGGGAATGGAGAGAGATGGACAAAAAGGAATGTTGATTATATGCTTTACTGTAAAATTCCCAGAAACATTATCTAAAGAAGTTATAGAACAATTAGAGTTAATACTCTAATTAACTTAAAGAGATTTATACAAAAATAAATAAGCCCTTATAGCTCAGTGGTAGAGCGTTGGTCTTGTAAACCAAAGGCCCGGAGTTCAAGTCTCCGTGGGGGCTGAGTGATAAATACTCTTAAATTTCAGTTATTGTAGTGGTTATCACGTCCGCTTTACACACAGAAGATCACGAGAAAGCGATAAAGAACATATTTCATGAATAAGATTACTCCAATGTGTAAAATGTCTCCAAAAAATAGTTTATTACAGCTAATGGTATTTTATTCGGAAGATTTTGATTGATTTATTAAATAAATAATAAATAAATCATGGATGATAAACAAATTTGTAGTATAGGACTTGATACTCGGTGCATCTGTTCCAATAAATATTAGTAATTAATTATAAAATTGAAATGCTTTTCTCGTTTATGTAAAAAGTACTCAAATGTCTTCCAACACCCCACGCCGCTCTACCCGAACATCCCATTCACCCATTCGGTTTAATCCAGACCAACATGCATGGGTTCCTGGTTCAATTAATTCGTCAACTTCAAATATTAAACAAATTGACCATTGGCAGATGCAATACGATGGTTGGAACCCCCAAACTTCGCAAGAAAAACAATATGATACTCTCTATGAAAATAACATTGAAATGAAAATGGTTAATGATCCTTCTGCGAAAAAAGATGCAGAATTCGTAGTTTCAGATTCAGATTCACAATTGTCGGATACGTGTGATTTTAGTGATGATGAAGTGGAGTTTTCTGGCGACGAAACAGATGTTTCTGAATATGAAACAGATGATGAGGAAACTGATGATTAACTAATATATACTATTGTGTAGCATACATTATCGTCCATTCTTGGGCCTGTCTTTCATACTTGGTTTTATCTCTTTTATAAAGATCCGCTATTTCTGGAACTAATGGGTCATCTGGGTTTGGATCATCCATCAAAGAGCAAATACTAAGCAATAATTTACTTATAGTCAATGCTGGTGACCAATTATCTTTTAAAATATCTAAACAAATGCCTCCGACAGAATTTACATTTGGGTGGAATATTTTTGTTAAAAACGTACATCTAGGGGGTTTAAATGGATAGTCTTTTGGAAAATTTATTTTAAGGTAAAATATTCCACCCTGAAACGGGCTATCTTGGGGACCCATAATAGTTGCTTGCCATTCATACATATCATCATCCACAGGACCGGCGCTACAATTAGACGGTGGATCCGTTTGGATATCCTTAAATTCCTTTTTAATTCTTGCCAGAGTTGTCATAATAATAATATTCATATATTTCTTTATACGTTTTTCATTTAATTTATGACTGGTTAAGATATTCTAAAATTGATATCATGGTCTTTATAGAAACATGTCAGTCAACCCGATTATAATTTTTTTGCTATTATTGAGTTACTAAATACTAACTTAAGAAATCCTTTTCGTGGGGCAACCAACATCTACCAAATATATAGAGTTCTCCGTAATTACTAAATATTCACTCTCAACCTTATAAATCTTAACAATCGGGCTTGTGTATTCATCTTCGCTCTTCACTAACAGCTTTTCACCATTTTCTTTAACGCCAATAATAACTTGTTTGTCTAATGATAAAGTCCAATAATCAAACATCAACGGTTTGTCGTCAACTACGCAAAGTTTACTTGCATGTTGCAATGTAAGATTACTTGGTAATCTGTAATTACTCGATGCACTAGTCTCTTCTACTCCACTCATTATATAATATGATTTTTTTAACCTTTAAATACTTATTGTAAAAATAGTTTAAAATTTTCACATATTTTTATATATATGAAAATTCTAAATAATTCAGAAAATTACAATAAGGTAATTGGTGTTCCAATAACGCTTATTTTCAAGAATTATGTTGAATTAATCCACCAGTACCTATTATTTAGTAATGATAATGTCTATATCCAAAACCCAACGTATTTAAAATACGTTTTAATTAGAGGTTTAGAAACCATTCAAAATGTTTTCAATATCCTTTTGTTATATACAAAAAATTTAGAACTTGTTACTTACCATTCCCAGAAATCCTATTATTATTATGTTGAATTCATAGGCCAAATAGGTGATGATAATCATAGCTTTTTACAACTTAATTCCAAAGATGCAACTCTATTCGTTTATAAAAAAACTATTTTTGAAATTAATAATGATTATAAAGTTCAGTTCGTTCCACCTATTGGGCAACAACAAAATATTATAGCGCAAATTAAATTGTTATCAACAATATTTAATTGCATAACGTCATATTGTATTGAAAATAAGCTAGAATGCAACGATAACTTTGAGCTTTATACAAAACTAGTTAATTTATCTCAAAAATTAATAATTTTTGAAAAACAATTAGATTTTGAAACTAAACTAGTAATTATTTATGAGTTTATTAAATTTATTATTAATAAGTCATTAGATTGTGAGCAATTTTTATCTATAATTGATTTATTTGTTAAAAAAATATATAATAAACCTATTTCATTAACACGATTAAAACTAAGAATGTTTGATCCAGAGTTTGATGCACTTTTGATTAATGTATCAAATATTAAAATAGTTAACTGGATTTTTAATTAATCACTCTTCTATAATAATAATTTCTTTTCGCCTTACCTTCTTTTTCTTTGGAACAGACTTTTTCGATTCTATTCCATTTGCCGATTTTTGATTAATATTTAAATATTCATTCGTTATAATAACGTTTATATTATTATATATTTCCATAAGCGTATCCTCTTCACATTTACCAACAATTAATACACTACCCGTTCTAAAAACCATAAAAGATACCTCGTTTATCTTTCCAGTTTGCTCTGCGGTGTGTGTCGGTTTAATTCCAGTCTGCTCATCCAATAAATGATTATAATAAAATTTACTCATGATACCTGGATATGAACAAGGATCATATGACGTTTGAAACCGATAATTAAATTTTAGAATATCATATAACTTTTCACGATTAATGTAGAATCCGCAATTAAAATTCGAATTAATCAATACAGTTTCTGTTTTATCATTTAAACATTTTATATCCAATCCACAATTTTTATTCAAAATCATCACAAGAGTGTTTAATATTTTCTTCAAGAAAATATTACATTGAATTCCAGGTAATTCTAATTTACCAGTGTTAAAAACCTTTACATGCGACTCTTTATATGTACTACTCACGTCATCCCACAAACGCAAAATTAAAACAAAACAATTATAAAACGCGCCCTTTTTTTTGCGGCGGTAACTAAGAATATCTTTCTTTGCTAACCCAATACTTATCTTTCTAACATCCTTAAATTTAACCTTCCCTTCTGGATTTCTTATTTGTTTTATTATATATTCATCATAATATTTCTCTACATCTACCTTTTTTCTATATAATTTTATCTGTTCTTCGTTCGTAAAGTTGAATTTCATTTGTTTTTTTATGACACCACTTTCGGGTAAACTATACGGGTTTACTTTTATTTTCCAGAACACCTCTGCTAAGTTTATTGGTTTATTCAAATATGATATCTTCGTCTGTGTAGAGATATATAACTTAGAACATTTAGGAAATTCCGATGTTTGTAATTGAATTTGTTCATCTTCTACTAAAATACTTGGTTCGTCATTGCAAAAGTTATCCCATTCATCGTCACAATCTAATATTGCTGCGTCATCCATTAGTAGTATTGTTTATATTCCTTTAAGTTAATCTATTTCAATTATTTTCTCAAAATAGATTAAATGGAAAGGTCTAAACCAATTGATATTATATACGGGAGTCTTCCATATACACAAGGTAAAAAAAATCCAGATCATTATGATGAATATAGTTTAAAACGAAATTGTTTTGACCCAATACAAAATTCGCCACCAAACGTATTTGTTTCAAAACTCAAATCTAGAATTAATAATTATTATACACTTACTCCAACCCAACCCCGCAGCTTTTGTTTTTTAAAAAAAAACAAATTTTGTGTAAACAATAATTAGTATAATCTGTTATATTACAACCCTCATTGTGGAGGGCGTTCTCCACAAAATTCAAAAAACTACCCGTTATTAAATTATTATGAACCATTAAATGTTTAAAATAGTTTTTCAATAATGTTTTTTTATCTATATTATATGTATTTGATAAGTCCGTTATATTTTTGATTGCTGTTTCCATTGTACCACATTGTAAATGTTCTGATAACTCATCATAATGTCTCGTTTCAATTATATTATTTTCATTTATCAAATCTTGATTTGATTGCATATAATTTATCATACTTCTTATGTCGGAGTCATATAATTTCTGTATTGAATATGTAGTTTCTTTGGATAAACTAATATTTTCGCCTTTTGAAATCTTCTGTAAAAAATTATAAATATCTAAATGTGGGAGTTGATTAAACCTTAATCTTATAAATTCATTCTGTAAAGCATCATCTATCCTACTTATATAATTACATATTAAGCAAAATCTTACGTTTTTTGAACATTTCTGTAATAAATATTTTAATGCTTGTTGCGCATTTTTAGTCATGTAGTCTACTTCGTCTAATATTACAAATTTCAATCCCTTATTAAATAATCCAGCGGAATTTACAAACTGATTTATTTGATTCCGTATTATATCTATACCTCTTTCATCTGATGCGTTTAAATGTATCATCAATTCCTTATGTTTTTGATTATACGTCTCTTGGTATAATTTAATTATATTAATTATTGTTGTTGTTTTACCTGTCCCGGGCGGACCATAAAATAGCATATTTGGGAAATGGTCTCTTTTTATAACATTTGTCAATATCTCTTTATTTATTGGATCCAAAACAATATCACCAAATTTTGTCGGTCTATATTTTTCTACCCAAGGTATTGACTCTATACTTTCCATATTATATATAATACTTGCCTATTTCTTAAATAATTGAATAGGTAATATCATTAAAAAATAATATTACATATCACAATGAACAAAAACGCATATCTTGAATTATGGATCGGATGCATGTTTTCTGGGAAAACAGGCAAAGTGATTGAACAATTTAGAAAAAGTTCATTTTGTAAACTGCGAATTTTGGTTATTAATTATTCAGAGGATACAAGATACTCCCAAACAGAACTTTCTACTCACGATAAAACCATGATTCCATGTATTCAAACTAAAACACTTGAAAGCCTTTATATTGATTATAAAAAGGAGGTTTCTGAAGCTGATGTTATTTTGATTAATGAAGGACAATTCTTTCCCGATCTTTATAGTTGGGTATCAAAATTGCTTGACACTACAAAAAAACATATTTATGTATGTGGACTTGATGGTGACTCTAAACGAAATAAATTTGGACAAATATTGGATCTTATCCCTTTATCCGATAAAGTCACCAAACTTACCGCAATTTGTGGAATATGTAAAGATGGTACACCCGCTATTTTTAGTTTACGATGTTCAAAGGAACTTGAACAAAAAGTTATTGGAACAGATAATTATATTCCCGTTTGTAGAAATTGTTATATTAAAACTATTTAAATTAGTTTTACGTATTTAATAAAATGACCGATAAACCACCACCTAAAAAACGAGGACGGAAACCTAAAAATTTTATTGTTGATTCTAATAATATTGAAACTAAACCGCCGCCCAAAAAAAGAGGGCGGAAACCAAAAGGTGGTAAAATTATTACCCCTCCACCTATTATTGAAAACGAGTATGATAATATATCTAATATTATTTTACACTTAAAATGCACTACAACTGAAATTAATAACTTATTTGATAATAAAACTAGTATTCTAAATTATAATTTTGGGGGTTCAGATTCGTCGGAATTTTGTCAACCAGTTAAAGCTACAAATAATACCAATTATGAGAATGAATCCGATATAAATAAGATCATACATGAAAAACTTAAAGACCTCCAATATAATTTACATACCAATAACATATCTGATCAAAAATCTGCTTGTTTTTGGTGTACATTTGAATTTGATAACCCACCTATTCATATACCTAAATTTTATCTTAAAGAAACCTACCATGTTTACGGTTGTTTTTGTAGCCCTGAATGTGCTGCCGCATCTTTAATGGATGAAAATATAGATTCATCTACTAAATTTGAAAGATATCACTTACTTAACTTAATTTATACAAAGGCTTACAACTATGATCAAAATATTAAACCCTCCCCTGACCCCCATTATACATTAGACAAGTTTTATGGCAATCTCTCTATCGGTGAATATAGAAAATTATTACAATATGATCGCCTATTGTTTATAGTCGATAAACCGCTTACAAGAATTTTACCAGAATTACACGAAGATAATAGTGATTTTCTACTTAAAACTAAAGGTATACAACTTTCCAACTTAAACATTAAAAAGAAACATTTCACAAATAAAAAATCTACAATTGTTAGTGAAAAATTCGGTCAGGACTCTTAATATGATTTAAATATATATATCATATTAAGGCTGTATTCTATATCCATAATTACAGTCAAGGTGTTTCACCCAACTCCTTCTTTTTTAAATAGTTCTCCTCTACATTATCCATTGTTTCCCTAATTAACCTATATCTCTCTTGATTACTTGTAACACACACATTTTCGGTTTTATCTTTTACACCCATATAATCCTTCAATAAATTTAAATAGTTATAATCATACCTTTCTAGTTCACTTTTTGCCTTCTCCTGATTATAATCTGTTTGTCTTACAACTAACTCTACACAAAAATGCTTTAAACTATTATGCACCCTATCATTTCCACTTTCAGTTTCACTCATTATATATATATATATGTTATTATTAAATATATTAAACGAAATGTTTGTAATATATTTATGTCTGGAACAATCGATAACATTAATTTTAAACAACCCACACTAGATGATTGTCATGAATATATTACCACACATTTAACACCACTTTTAAAAAGTTGGGAAACCAAACAAAAAACTGAATCTAATGAAGTTTATGATAACTTTGTTAATTCGCCTATTGTAACCACGCTTCAAAATGACATTATTATGTTAAATCAACAAAACACAGACTTATTAAAACGGATTATTATCTTAGAACAAGCTTTAAATTCTCACGAAACACCTAATATTACTTTAGAAATAACCGAAAGGGTTTATGAAAATAATGATGATACACCAATCCCAGAACCCTCCGTCCCTCGTGGGGTGGTTGTGTGGGGGGGTCGTATAGATATTGAAAGAGATTCATACTGTGGTAATGATGAATGTTCGTCTCTCTCTTGCTCATGTGATGATGATTTAGAAGCATATAAGGAACATGCCCCGTTGCTTGGTTGTAGACCGAATAGTATAGATGCAGAAGAAGAAGAAGATGCAGAAAGTGAAGATGCAGAAAGTGAAGAAGAAGAAGAAGAAGAAGTAGAAAGTGAAGCCAGTGGTATTCCTGAATGTTCGCCTCTTATTTGTGCTGGTTGGACCGTGTGGGGGGGGGTTAAAGGGGGATATAAGGTTAACATTACTACTGGTAGTGGTTCACCTATATCACCGTTTTCAATTAAAACTTATTTCGTAACAAATGAACAAAATGGGGATATTTTTAATATTAACGAAAATAATGAAATTGGAGATAAAATAGGAAACTATAAAAATGGAATACCTAATATATTTTAATTTACTAATAATATTACAATAATATATATGGGCGCTCTTACAAATATATGTTCTCCGGCATTAATTTACCTTGTCTTTTCAATAACTCAAATATCAATCGATATTTTTAAAGGGGATAATAATACGGCATTTTTTAAATTCATAGTAATGGTTATTTTCACAACTATGTTAAACATTTTGTGTTCAAGAGGTTTAGGGATCATTTCATGGATGTTAGTGTTTATACCTTTCATGTTAATGTCATTTGTAACATCTATATTACTTATTGTGTTTGGTATAGACCCATCCTCGGGTAAATTAAACTATAATAAAAATTCTCAACACATTAATCAATCGAACCCCTCAGATAATATACGTAAACAAGGGAAACGTCGCCATAAACGATCGCCAAACAAGTATGATGATGATTTCGAACCAACCTCATCTTCAAATAATTACGATGATGATTCAAAACCATATGTATCTAAAAAAAATCATCCTCCTCCTCCAAACACTACAACTACCGAAAAATTCACACAAGCATTAATAAGATAACTATTTAAACTTATATCATCAAAATAATAAAATGAATTTTAATGATACAGACATTAAACCATTTATTGGTTTCAGTTTTTCAGTGACAGCGGTTTCATTAATTTATAATTATAGAGTATTCATTTTTCAGACATTTATCTGGGGCCTATTTAAATTGCAAGCTTATTACGAAATTATCAACAAACAAAATGGAGATAAAAAAAAATCAATCTGGTACATTATAAAAAATAACGATTGTGGTGAAATAATAGAATTAGAAAATGCTGGTGATATTAAAACAACCTACGATTTTATTATTTATGGAAAATATGATAATGAGTACGAGATTTATAATTACAAAACACACTCATTTAAACATACTAACTATATGATCGGTGATATTCCATTAAAATTTAAACAAAATTCAGAATATAACTCTGTTAATTACAAATTTTTAAGCGTTGATGTAGAATATGAAAACGAAAGTTACGTGGTAAAATTAAACACACATGATAGCGATTATTATTTTGAAAATAATATCGTATTATCATATTCGTTTATAAAATGGTATCTTAAAATCCATTATGATATTATATGTGATGGTGATTATAAAATAACTATTCTAGATAACGATGTATCAATATTAGAATTAGATTCACAAAATAATAGAGATGGTATTTTACTTGAACATGATAAATATAAGGTATTAAATTAATAGTATCATTATGTAAACAATATAAAAAAATTGATAGAATTACTACATAATGTCGGAATCACAACCAATGACATCCCTCGGACAAGACCCCGAATATGAAGAAGAATCAGATTCTGAAGGTTATGAATTCCACCACCTTCAAGATAGATGGGTTCTTTATGCTCATTTACCTCATGATACAGACTGGACAATCAAAAGTTATAAAGAAATAGCACCATTTACTGCTAGCGAACATGCGATAGCAGTAAGTGAAACGCTCCCAGAAAAAATGATAAAGAATTGTATGTTGTTTCTTATGAGAGGTAATATTAAGCCAATTTGGGAGGATCCTTTAAATAGGGATGGAGGGTGTTTTTCCTACAAAATAGCACACAAGAATGTCGCAAAAGTATGGAGAGAACTCTCTTATGTGTTGGTTGGTGAATCGTTGTTAAAGGATCAAAATTCAAAATCAAAAATAAATGGTATCACTATCTCTCCTAAAAAAAGCTTTTGTATTGTTAAAATATGGTTGAATAATTGCTCGAATCAAAATTCCGAGTCTATTAATTATTCAAATATTGAAGGTTTGGTTGCTTATGGCTCATTGTTTAAAAAGCATCTATAGTTCTAGTGTTGGTTCCCGAATAGTATATAATGCGTAACTAATATTACCGATACTTATTACTGAATAGCCAACAATGCATAAATACACGATATTTCCTTCTTTTTCACCGAAATATATATAATCAACAACACAATAGTTAACTGTGCTATTGTTTGGTTAAATAGTTTCATATCATAAAAATCAATACTATTAACTTTAATAATGCGCCTATAATTATAACGTGGAACGAATCTGTATCATTATAATTATATTATTGTTTAAATAAATTTGCGATTATTGTGATGGGAGTGGGGCTAAACATAATTTAATTTCACCAAGCGATGCAACATGGTATTTTACCACTAAAGGTAAATCGTTTTCCAAATACATTTCTATCTGGCTACATAAATTAGTACATTTAATAAAATAACCTAGGTTTTTCAATGAAAATTCACCTTGAATTATATGTGATGAATCTGGCTTTTTATGAAATTCCATTGACCCGTCCGATTCGGCCCGCCTCACTTCTGCAGTAGCAAATGAACCTGAACATCTAAAAATTAATTCATTTGATACCGATTTAATTTCTAATTTATCAGATAATGGGGATAAGTCGCGGATTATTTTTTGGAAATCACTTGATGGTAAATTAATGACTGACGAGAATGTAACATCGGGAACCTCTAATTCCTCTTGATCTGGCTCAATCAACCGCAATTTCTGTGTTTTACATTGTTTAATATCCCCATTCTCAAATTTAAGCCCTAAATATGAAGTCACCCCCTCAACATAATCTCCATTTTCTATATAAATTGTTAAAGTATCATCATTGTCTATAGAATTAATTAATTTGAATAAATGAAACATATTTACTCCAATAATAATTTTTTCCTCCTTACACTCATATAATTCAAAGTTCTCCGCTCTTAAAAATAAGTGAGCTAGAATTGTATGCGACTTATCCATATTAATAATCCTTATTCCATCCTTTTGAAATGTAATATTTGTTTCCAAAAGAATATCTTTCAGAGCAGTCATCAATGTTCTAAAGGGGGCAATTTGGACTGTTTTAATTGTTAAAATATTTGAATCAACCACATATTTTGAATCTACCATATATTCATTATTTCGTCAACAATCTTTAAATACTTATGTAGTTTTAATTTAAACGCGCTAATATAATGGAAGATTCAGAATGTGTTATATGCTTAGAAACCGACCCAAATCATTTTAAACTACTTATTTGCAACCATTCATTTCACACATTTTGTCTTGATACCTGGTTAAATAATCATGACACATGTCCATTATGTAGAACATTTGTTAAATATATTGATGTTACAATAGATAAAAGAAAATATAAATTATCAATTGAACATGATTTCATTAAGTTTGTTTGTGAAAGCCACACAAGTATTCTAAAACTTGTTAATATAAAATCTATCTATTACATCCCTAAAAAAAACAAAATTATCATTCGTAAAAAGGAAAAATACGATTATGATTTCATCAATATTAATATAATATCTAAAAAGGGTAAAAAATTGTTTGATTTATTCGCATTATATACACAACGTTTAGGAAACTAATTATTTATAACTATATTGAACTTTTTATCATTTCTTTCAGGTTGAATCTGCAATGATTCTCCTACATATGCTGGAGGTTCAGATATTACCGATTCATTTTCTATGTTAGAATTTCTGTTTGTTTTAGCAAAACGTTGAAACATCTCAGAATTCTCAATCATTGATTGATAATTAGTTTGCGGGGGGAGTGGTAGTGGGGGTGGGGCAGTGTGAGGATGGTGATGATCATTCTTGTGCGGCCACCTGTTCTGCTGTTGAGGCATTGGTGGCGCTGAAGGAATTAAATGTGGTCTGCTCATTATTTCAATCTGTCTACTTTCACGCCCCTCTCCAACCTCATCTGGTTTCCCTTCAACCCACTTATTATTCATAGAATGGATTTTAATATTTGACTTTTCTTTAATAACATCTATAAAATTCTCATTTTTAGTTAAAGAAACCTTATTAGCTAAATCTATCGCCTTATATGGTTCAAACCACTTCTCATAACCTTTTAAGTTTTCGCCTAGCTTATTCCTTGGAATATCTATAACTACCTCATACCCATTTGACTGTAAATACAAAACCGCAATTGTTTGCAGTTTGTTATTTTTTGGTTCTGTTCTCATTTTATGTATATCGTAAAATTCTTCATTTGTCGGTTTTCTTGGTTTTTGGGGAGGACTGCTCATTTCAAATAACGCATTTTTTTTCTCAATCTGATTTTTTATTGTATTATATAACTTTATATTTTTGTCATACACCTCCGAGTTTCGTTTATCTGTTTTTCTACATGATTTTACAGACGTTTCGTTGAAATTACCTACATATTCATAGGTTTTTTGCTTTTCTCTCTTTAATTTAAATGAAAATGATCGCGACCGAGGTTTATATTCATTTGGAACAGGTTCATCCATTATAAATTATTTATATTATTTTTTTAACTTAATTTTTACCTAGATACATAAATTAAACTATTTATTTACATAATAAGCCTAATACATTTAAATATAATCATAATAAGTATGTAAATGGAACCTATAGACCCTTTTACATATCAAAAACAAACTTCTGTGATAACAATTAAACATTTATTTGAAAAATATCGCGATGAAGAATATCTTTTAAATAAGTTAAGTAATTACGTCGTTACTCAACTTCCAAAATTTATGGATAATCATAAAATTTCACAAGAGGAAAATATATTGCTTAAAACTAAATTAACCGCAGAAACCACTAGGTTTGAAAATGATTTTCTCACACTACACCGGTTATCTTATCTCCCTTCTAGTGACACATTTTTTAAATATGATGGATATAATTATATTACATATACCGAAGATAATATTTGTCATGAAATCCTATCTACAATCAGCAACGAGAGGATATTAATGAGTCATAAGGAAAAGGTTAAAAATAATATTATCAATAAAATAAAAGACAATAGCCTTTTTAAAACAATTCCCGAATCAAATACCATACAAACCATTATTAACTTATTCTATCCTGCAATATTTAATACCAAAGATAAGGCTAAATACTTTCTTACAATTATCGGTAATAATTTATTACATGTGGATCAACACTTAATACATTTAATCACCCCTAAAGCTAAACATTTTCTTAAAGAAATTACTCATTTTTCGTACTTATATACATCCATCAACCCCACGACCACATTTAAATACAAATTTCACGACCAAGAATATAAAAATATACGGTTAATTAATATTAATACTATCACTAACTCCTGTTCCAATTGTTTAACTAATTCAAATATGATTAACATTATTAGTGTCGCCTGTTATTATTCAAATCGATATACAAATAGTGACAAGTTCTTAACATCCCATTGTGATTTCTCTCTATCTAACTATTCATTTTTTCTTAAAAATAATACATCAAAGGAGGTTGTTGAATTATTTTGTTCTTATTATATTGAGAAATGTGAAGACACTTCTTCTAACGACCTTCCTAAATTTAATATACCTTGGAAATATATGATATATTTATGGAAGAGTTTTCTGGATGAAAAAAAGTTCCCCAGTATCCTATTCAATAATAATCTTAAGAATCTGCTTAAAGACCAATTTACATATAACGAAGACACTGACTCGTTTGAAGGTATCACCAGTAAATATTTACCTAAAATTGCGGCGTTTATTGAGTTTTGGGACAATCAAATCCAAGATTGTGAAGGTGAGGGAATTGAAATTGGAGAGATTAACTTACTATTTAAAACATGGGGAAGTAAAATATTTAAACATAAGTCTATCGGAAATAATTGTAATGATGAACAGATATTAAATATTATAAATTACTACTACCCTGATACAGAAATTCACGACGGGAAACACTTAATGAACCTGTCTTGCAAACTCTGGGACAAACATAACGATATTACGACATTTGTTACGTGCTATAAGGATTCTGTCGGCAATTTCTCAGTTCATACTGCTTATGAAGAATACGTCAAGTCCCAACCAACCTTTGTCGCAAGCAAACGTTACTTTATGGATAAATGTCATTTACATATTAATAACAATTAGATTTAAAGATTTAGTCATTATATTAACATAGATGTCCCTGACAATGTCAAGTCCCAAAATTAGATCAGATCTTACTATGGATTACGATGGAATCGGGGGTGACCACTTCTTCATTCATTTTAATTCCATTAGCGAATGTAACAAGTTTAAAACAGAAAATACTAATTGTATTTTTGGTGATATATGTTGTTCAGGAAAAGGGGTCCATTTGAAATCTCAAGATGGAATAGAAATTAATAGTTACCCCCAAATACATAAAATTCAATTAAAATATGAGTCATCATAAAAAAAGTTTTACTTCTAAAATGACCAAGTCTAAATACAAAAAAATTTTTTAATTTTTTTTGCATTTTTGATTTTTTTGATTTTGCATTTTTTGATTTTTTTGATTTTTGATTTTACATTACCATTTAATTTGAGAAAGTCTAACTAAATCAGACGGGAAAGTCTTCGTCGGCAAGCATTTGGTGCAGGCAAGTTTCAAGCCGTAGTTGCTCTTGATGTGTTTGTAGATTTCTCCACCACACTTGAGAGCACGATGCACTTCACTAGTAACTCCAATACCTTTCCAATTCTCACTGCTTGCGTTTGATTCAATCGTGCGAGAAGTTTCAACGGAATCTGGAACTTGTGGAGACACGGTTTGTTTAACCAAATATTCAATTGCACTCAGCATCTCTTGCACATCAAAAGCAGTTTCATTCCCGAGTTTTAATGCTATTGCTCCTTGAACAGGTGTCTCAGGCGTTTCAGTCTGATTTCTGAAAACCTCAATGCCAGTAGTGGTTGCCAAAGTTGAGGCTGAAGGATGTGGTGTTTCCGAGAGGTATTGTATGTACACCGTAAGTTTTTTTTTTTCTGCCTTGAGGCCTTTGAGTGCGGTTATGCCCCAATCGTTAGTCCAAACCCTAACCTCGCGCCCGTCAGCAGCAACACCAAACGAAGACCCGGGATGCAAAAGTGGCTGTTTGCCCGCAATACAATCATCCATCATGGTTTTGTGATTGTCACCATCAACACCATCATCTCCATAGTTGCTGAACGACGCAAAGCTCAAAGAGGATTCGCCCTTCTTGCCTTTGTCTGGATCGCACTCACTCAAGACCCAATTGAGGTGTGTGTCTGTCTTTACAATTTCTTCGTTCATTAACGAATCATAAACCATTCGGCGAATGTCCTTCTCATCCACCTCCCATCCATTCAAGTCAATTTCCGTTGTCACGGGGATGGTTTTAAAGAACTTTTGCTCTTTGCCTTGACCCTTCACCTTGACAACGTTCGCAGCCCTGGACGGAACTTTAAGAAGACCATGACTGGAACCCTTGTAGTGATTAATCATACCAATATATTCTTCAAAATCTCTAAGATTGTAGTACTTCCTAGAGATGTAAATTTTGATGTTATTATTGGCGCCAGAACTTTCCGGGTACCCCATGCATCGTCCAGCAAGTCCTTGGAGAAATGTGTCAGTGTTTGGATTTGCAGCGGTTTCCATGCACCAACGAATCCGGTGTTTTTGGATTTGTTTCCCCATCTTTACCTTGCCCTTGACAATGATAACACCGGTGTGTGGATGTGCCTTTGATTCAAGAAGGTCGTTGATATCTCGCGAATCCGATTGATCGTGAATCCACACAGAAACACCAATCCCTCTGCAAATGCTCTCCAACGCATCTACATTTGATCCCGTAGCACGGATAATTCCAACACCTTCATCCTTCACTTCAAGCGCAATCTGACGAAACTTTTCTGTGAGCGATTTCACATCAAATAATATCAACTGGTTGTTAGCCAACATCTCATTGAGACCGATGTAGTTGGTCCCTGGACTCATGTACACCACCGACTTTGTCTGGTTGCTTGTCTCATTCGTGATAAGCTCGGAGAATGGAGTTGCTGATACCGACATAATCAGATTACCACCACGATTTGGTGAACCGTCAGCACAAAGCCCCAAATTCTGGAAGAACTGGTAAGGGCGGTTCCCTTTCACGCAGGTTGCAGATGGTCCCGATTGGGCATAATGAGACTCATCCCAGATGAATAGGGTTTTCCCAGGCGGAGATTTGTACTTGGAAAGCTCAGACGACCAAACGACTGATTTGGTGGTCCACGTGTCATGCACCGTATTAGCAGTGTCATCATCATCACTCAAGTACTTAAGGTGTTTTCGGTACTTTCGCCAGAATTCCCGCTGGTTTCTTGCTTGATCACGAAGAGCAGTCTCAGCATTACCACTGAGAACAACAAACTGGTCAATTAACCCTTCACGAACGAGCTCTGCACCTACGAGCATGAAGGCATCCGATTTCCCACTTTGCATTTCTGCGAGAAGAATGCAGTAATTCGCACCCGCTTTGAACGAGTCAACACCATCAGCAGCAGCAATCACTTGGTTTGGGTAGAAAGAAGAAGACATGTTGGGAAATAAGTTGTTAAACAAAGAAATTTGGTTGTGATACCACCTTGATATAGAGCGAAAGTATTTCAATTTTTTACCGCACTGACCGATTTCTCGGTTAACTATTTATTCCTACCGATTTTTTCTCTTACTATAATATAAATATGTATTATGTCGCCATTCCCTCTTATAAGCGTGAAAATGTATTGGTTAAAAAGACGTTACCTACTCTTTTAAATGGAAAAATTAAAGCAACCCATATCTATATATTTGTGGCAAATGCGCAAGAAAAGCGTATTTATGAAAAAACTATACCTAAGGAAATGTATAATAAAATTGTTATTGGTAAAAAGGGAATCGCCAACCAAAGGATCTTTATAAGAAATTACTTTGCAGAAGGCAGTTATGTTATTTCAATCGATGATGATATTGAAGCAGTTATGAAATTTGTAAATGACAAAAAACTAAAGCAACTTAATGATTTAGATACATTTTTTTTAAAGGCTCATAAATTACTAAAAAAACATAACCTCTTTATTTGGGGGATTTATCCAGTATCAAACCCATTTTTTATGAAAAATGGCCCAGTAATCTCAACTAACTTACGGTTTTTGATAGGTGGATTACATGGATATATTGTTAGAAAAGATCTAAAATTAAACCCTAGTCCAAAGGCCGAAGGCAAAGAAGATTATGAACAAAGCATTCTTTATTACTTAAAAGACAAAGGTGTGTTAAGGTTTAATAGAATAACAATTAAAACAAGATTTTTAGCACCCGGAGGATTAGGTGTTGAAAAACAGCGATTTGAAATTAATAAACAAGCAGCCAATTATTTACATAACAGATATCCAAATTTAGTAACTATTTTTCAAAGAAAAAACGGAATGACTGAAATCAAAATTAAAGATGGTAGTCATTCTATAAAAACAAAAAAACACAAACATGAAAGGAAAAATAAAACTCATAAAAATTACTAATGCTTCTTTCTTGTTTTATTACCGACTCTTCGTGAAAATATGCGTTTAATTGTTTTTAAATGTTGCTGTTTAAAATCCTTCGGCTTATCCTTTGTTTTTTTCCATATATCTGTTCGTAAATAACAAACTAATGACATTCTCACACCGTCTGGTGCAGCAAATTTAGTCGGTAAATTTCCATGCCATTCATGGACATCCATAAATAAAACGTCCCCTTCTCTTACATTTACCCCTATACCATATTGTGGGAAACATGTTTCTCCACCTGAATATTCTCCTCGTTGAATTACCGCTAAATTGCCGAATCCCTCTGTGTCATCACCTCTGTCCGTATGTATAGATGTTCTAAAATTAATGTTTGTAGTTATTGTTGTAAATGATGTATTCGCTATTTTAAATTCAGTTTGTCTTGCCTTTTTAATTTGTTTTTTATAGTGTTCAGGTAATAATTGTTTATATAATTTATCTATTTCCTTGATTAACCCTTCAGCCTTTTTCATTTTTTCTGGATTTGCGCTGGTAAACATTGTTTCTCTAACTGCCAGTGGTGTTTTTACGCCCTGCTGTTTAAAAAATGCCTTTTGTCCTGGTGCCCATTTATCGAAATATCCAAGAATTGCTGATTTCACTGGTGGGTTATTTTTAACACTTTTTGTTTTACTGCCTGATGTGCTTCCTCTATTTTTTGAAGGATGTGTAGATGTGTGTTTAAAAGTAGCATTATAAAAATCATTTATTTTATCAGCATTAAGTTTTTTTTTTCTAAATTTTAATAATAACTTACCCTCCTTCGTATAAACATCAGCGTCCTCATTTACTATCGTATTAATTTGGGAAGGAGTAACAAATGTATTTGTTACACGTTCCATTTTTTTATCAGAAATTACCTTATCCACGATTAACGTTTTCATTATATATATTAATTGTTATTAAAAATTTAACAATTAATATATCTATTTGCGTGTTGATTTACGTTTACGCGTTGATTTTCGTTTGCGTGTTGATTTACGCGTTGATTTACGCGTTGATTTTCGTTTACGCATTGATTTTCTACGCCGCTTTCCACCTTGGATACCACGATGATTATTATCTTGAAAATAACGAACGGCAAATTGGGCTTGTTCCTCCGCTCCCATCTCATTAAATATCCGTTGGTTATTACGAAGGATAATTCGGCTCTGTACCGCAGCATCTCCAATAATCTTTAAATTGTCGCGCAATACCTTCATGTTATCCAGTCTATCTTTGTATCCTATCAACGTATTCGCAAATACCCGCAATAACATCGCTCTTCGTTCTTCATTATTTTCATTATTAAGTATGACCCTCTGGTCTTCGTATTGTTGACGCAGTAAATTATAATGTCTATCCATATTCTGGAATTGCACTTCAGAACGGTAAACGTCTTCAATTTTCATGTCTTCTTGTATTAGTTTAACCCGCAGTTCTTCTCTATATCTATCTACATCGGGTTCTCGTGGTGGTACAGGTATTGCTAAAGGTACAGGTGCTGGTAATGCTGGTACAGGTGCTGGTAATGCTGGTACAGGTGCTGGTAATGCTGGTACAGGTGCTGGTGGTACAGGTGCTGGTGGTACAGGTGCTGGTACAGGTACAGGTGGTGGCATTTTCCTACGTACAACCATATTTTAATATATTAATATATTAAAATATTGTCGTCTTCGTTACATTATCTAATCCTTTCTTCTTCTAGACTTTCGGGGCTTTCTGGACTTTCGGGGCTTTCTGGACTTCCTCCCTCCTCCAGCACCAGGTAGCTGGTGATGTTGTGGGTAACCAGCTTCATGCCTATTTTGCGCGTTCAGCGCAAGCTGCTCGTAGTTATTAAAAATATAAGCCTGGGTCCATTCTTTTCTGGTAGCAATATAAAAGCGCAATCGCAACTCTGCTTCAGCTTTTACACCCATAAGATTTGACTATGTTCGTTAACCCTATCATAAAAATCTTCTCGCGAAGTTTGAAGTGCTGCGCGATGGGCTGCGATTGCTTCAGCTTTTAGTCGGTTCATACCATCCCCAACACTTCCTTCAATTATGTGTTCCAAATTTGCTATGTGTGCAGCAAACATGGCTCTCTCTATTTCTGTCTGGGCAAGACTTTGATCGGCTATTTGCTTGTCGTAATTCTCGGCTGCGGCTTGCAACCGAGCAATTGCATTCTGATAGTCCCCTCTCATCCTATTTAATTCTATATCCACTTCTCCGTAAAACTGATTGCTGGCGACCGACGCCTCTCTATGATTAATTCCATCTAAATAATCTGCCATATATATATATATTAATATTTTATCATTGTCTTTGTGACTTTTTTTTCCTATGAGTCTTTCTTTGTTTTCTAGACCTTCTTGGTTTTATTTTCCCCCCAGTTTGGAGAGGATTATCTATAATCCAGTTATCGATTTCAACAGATTGTTCGGTAAGTTTAAACACTCTATGATCTCTGATGGCTGTGTCTAGGTAAATCCTTTCAACGTCTTTTAAACGATACAACTCCTTAGGGATTAGGACTTGTTGTAAAGCGGTCTCGGCAGCGGTTTTGCGCCTATTATATTGATCATTGGCGGCAGTAATTAATTCTTGTTTTTGGGCCGCGGTTGTGGATGTATTATTATTATGTTGCCAAACTTCTTCTCTGTGTTCGTTAAACATATCAATCAGTTCTTTGATTTGAATTACATATTGTTTATCACAGAGTTCATAATATTCTTTGAATGCTTCATATGTCGTTTCTACAGCCACATCATACTTTGCATCTGATTTGTGCCATTCTTCACGTAACTCATCTAAAAATATCCGCCTCTGCTCCAAAGGCATCTCATCCATCCACCCATCTTCTAAATTTTCTGCCATATAATTATATTAATATTAAATAATTATATTATGTTTATCGTCTAATGTTTCTTTCCGCCTACAGATTTTGAACGTTTTGCGCTTTTACGTTTAAGCGTCTTTGTTGGGCTGCTTGTGTGCCGCGCGTCAGATATTTTAACCGCACCAAATTTCCCTTTCTTTGCTGTATATCCATGCTTCTTAAGACGATTCTCCTTCTTTGCTGTGGCATGCTTCAAAGCAGATACAATACGCCCACGTTTGTTTTGAAACAGATCCTTCTTAGTTAAACCGCCGGAGGTTTTATAAACTGTTCCATGGTATACTTGAGCCCTTGATCCAATTAAAGAATCAAATGTCTTACCATCAATATGGAATTTTCCATCTGGTTGTTTTGTATGACGATTCGGCATTTATAAATATAGATTAGAAAATATTTTCTACTAAATATTATTAAATGTAGTTAAAAATTACGCAGAGGTTGTCCCACAGCTCCCCCTAATAGCCCATATTGATTTATTTCTACTAAAGTTGGGGGATTAGCAACCCCAAAACGCCCTCCGTATGTATTATCCCATTTTGGTTTTCCACGAAACCCCTTTTGATGATTGCTATAATTTTTCCATTTTGGTATTGATTTACGCAACCCAGTTGAATAGTCATTGTTTATAGAATTCCATATATGGTTTTGGAACTTGCTGCTATTATGTGTTGCACCATCAATACCGCATATATTATTACATAATAATAACGACGCTCGCTTTTTTGATATATACCCCATTACATTAATATGTGATTATTATCATCCAATAAATTATTAATATCTATGGTTGTACCTAATTCCTTTTTAATATTCTCTCTATTCTTTAACTTTTCATTTTCAGACATACCCCCCATAACTTCCTTTACCATGCTCATGTATAATTCTGTACCTTGTTCTGATGTGTTCCAATGGGGATGCATTTTCTCCCATGATTTAATATTCTGAATTTGTTTTTGTGTTACTGTTTCTATGCTTCTATCTAATTTTTTGTTTTCATTATCTTTTTGCCAGTGATTTTCATCCTTAACATAAAACTGTAAACGTTTTTTATCACTACAATGAATTGGGCGTTCAGTTGGATTCATATCCTGTAATTTTTTAACAAAAATATTTGTTATACCTTTAATATAGCCATTTTCTTTTGTGTATTGTAAATCCTCTAATGATAATTGTAAAGAATTCATAAAATCAGTTAAATTCATTGCATTTTTACATTCTTCATTTAAAAATACGTTAATAGTCATTCGGTTGTTAATGTGATTGGTTGTGTGTCCAACCTTTTGTATTAAATTATCAAACATATCTTGTTGTGATTCAATTGTTTTTTCTAAAATATGTTGAAGGTTTTGTATTTGTTCATGTTGCTGTTTAAGTATTGGATTTGCTAAATAGTCTTGTTTTGTTTTAATAATACTTACTTTAGTTCCTTGACAATTTTTTTTATGCCTAGATAACCCACTTTTGAATTTATAAGCTTTATTACATTCACTACAAATAAGTTCATTATCTTTAGTTTCTACAGAAAAATGAATATCATCGCTAATAGAATCTGACCAGCAATCCACATTATTAGGATTATGTTTTAAATGTTTCATTGTCAGAATATGTTTTGTCCAATCGTACTTATTTTCAGAATCATATTTACAAGGATTACAATAATATTTATACACAATTTTAGACTTTATTTTTTCCATACTTATATGATATACATATTTTATTTTTATATGCTTTTTTTTGAATTACGACTTGTCGCAAAAAGTTACCATTTCTATGGTAACCGTCTAAATGCGATTTTAATAATATTAATTTTTACTGCTATAATGGTATCATATATTTATTGTTTTAAAAACACTAATTTTTTGTTACCATTTTTCACTCAAAAGTTACCATTCATTATTTCGAGCTGTTGATTCTCAAAAACCCGGTTTTATGTCCCCTAGATAGCACCCCTACACCCTTTTTATTTATATTTTCCATTATTTTCTACATTGTGTAGAGATTTTTTCCGTTTTTTAGGGGTTCGAAGTGTTGATCCTGTATTTGGACATTTATTACTTTAAAATTTGAATATTCCGATTAACAAATAACTTGAAAAATAAATAATTTACCTACACGGATTTATTATTATTTTTATAGGATTATTATCTACTACATTATCTAGTAAACTAATAAAATATAAAATTGAACCGATTTAAAAACAAATTATAGTTTAATACAATTATGTCAACAACCAGCAGCAGCTTGGTGCAAACTTATCAAAAGAAAACAGACAAAGAGCATGTATTGGAAAATGCTGATACCTACACGGGTTCAATGGAGTTGACAGATACTGAAACATTTATATATGAGGAATCTACTGATCGGTTTATACCAAAAACATTTAATATGATTCCTGGATTATATAAACTATTTGATGAGGCGATAGTGAATTGTAGAGATCATTGGGTACGAATGACTATGGCGATGAATATGTGTAAACCCAATACGATACCATTGAAATTTATCGATGTATCTATTTCTGATGATGGTGTATTTACATTTATAAATGATGGTAATGGTGTGGATGTTGCAGAACACCCTGAATATAGTATATGGGTCCCAGAATTGATATTCTTTCATCTCAGAACAGGCACAAATTATGATAAATCACAAAAGAAGATTGTAGGAGGTAAGAATGGATTTGGGGTTAAACTCATATTTATTTGGTCTGAGTATGGTTACATTGAAACTGTAGATCATGTTCGTAAATTGAAATATACTCAAAAATGTTCAGATAATTTAAATGTGATTGAAAAACCAGTAGTTACAAAATGCAATAGTAAACCATACACAAAAATTGTGTTCAAACCAGATTATAAACGATTGGGTATTGATAAATTGACCGATGATATGATTAACCTTTTTAAACGTAGAATTTATGATATTGCTGCGGTCACTGATAAAAATGTTGTGGTAAAGCTGAATTCTTCACCAATTCCAGTTAAACAATTCCGTCAATATATTGATATGTATATTGGAAATAATGACGATACTAAACGTATTTACGAGGTTGGAAATGAACGTTGGGAATATGGCGTTAGTTTATCACCAACAGATGAGTTCCAGCAAGTATCTTTTGTGAATGGGATTTGGACTGGTAAAGGCGGAAAACATATTGATTATATTCTCAATCAAATTGTTAAGAAGTTGACGGCATATATTTTAAAAAAGAAAAAGGTTGATGTTAAACCTACATCTATCAAGGAGCAATTGTTCTTGTTTCTTAGATGTGATATTGAAAATCCTGGTTTCGATAGTCAAACAAAGGACTATTTGACTACTCCGGTGGGTAAATTCGGTTCTAAAGTCGAGGTATCTGATAAATTTATTGATAAAATTGCTAAAATGGGGATTATGGATAAAGCGTGTGCTTTGACTGCTGTAAAGCAGAATAAAACCGCTAAGAAATTGGATGGCGCTAAGACATCATCTGTAAGAGGAATTCCAAAGTTGATTGATGCTATTTTAGCAGGAGGTGTAAGGTCAGATGAAACCACTATTATCTTATGTGAGGGAGATTCGGCAAAAGCGGGTGTTGTTTCTGGCCTTTCGAATGAAGATCGCAATTATATTGGTGTATATCCTATGAAGGGTAAACCATTAAATGTGCGCGGAGAAGAACTTAAAAGAATTAATGAAAATAAAGAGATTTCGGAAATAAAGAAAATTATCGGACTAGAAACCGGTAGAGAATATAAAACGCTGGAAGATGTAAAGAAAAACCTAAGGTATGGCAAAATTCTATTTATGACCGATCAGGATTTGGATGGTTCACACATTAAAGGGCTTGGAGTAAACTTGTTTCAAGATCAATGGCATTCCTTGATGGATCTGGGTGTTATTGGATTCATGAATACTCCTATTCTCAAAGCAACAAAAGGTTCTTCAGAAAAGATATTTTATAATGAAGGTGAATATATAAAATGGAAAACCGATAGTAATAATGAAAAGGGGTGGACAGTTAAATACTACAAGGGTTTAGGAACAAGTACAGCAAAAGAGTTTAAGGAGTATTTTAAACAAAAGAAGGTGGTAACTTTTGTAAAGACTGAAAAAAGTGATGATATGATTGATATGGTATTTAATAAACAAAGGGCTGCAGATAGAAAGGTATGGTTGGGAAGTTATGACAGATTGTCATATCTGGATACAAGTAAACTGACAGTTACATTTGAAGATTTCTTCAACTATGAAATGCTAGATTTTTCAAAATATGATTGCGAACGTTCTATACCTAATATTATGGATGGTTTGAAAAAAAGTCAGAGAAAGATTATATTTGCTGCCTTTAAGAAAAAATTAAGTAAAGAAATAAAGGTAGCCCAATTCAGTGGTTATACGTCAGAACATGCGTGTTATCATCATGGTGAGGCAAGTTTAAACGGTGCTATTGTAGGAATGGCGCAGGATTTTGTTGGTTCAAATAATATTCCTGTATTGATACCAAACGGTCAATTTGGTACAAGATTGGCTGGAGGGAAGGATAGTGCAAGCGAGAGGTATATTTTCACCCAATTGAATAAGTTGACACGTAAAATATTTCCACAGATTGATGATAATATTCTGAATTATCTTCACGATGATGGAACTATGGTTGAACCAATATTTTATGGTCCTAATATTCCATTTATATTGATTAATGGAAGTAAAGGAATTGGTACAGGATTTAGTACAGACATCATGTCGTATAATCCGCTTGATTTAATCAAGTGTGTAAAGCTGCTTTTGGATGGCAATGATCTCGTCGAACCATTAATACCATATTATGAAGGGTTTACTGGAATTATAACACCTATCACTGATTCAAAGTTTCTAATTAAGGGTGTGTATAAAAGTGATGGTGTTGATACAATACAAATTACGGAGCTACCTATTGGCACTTGGACAGATGATTACAAGTCAGATTTGGAATATATGATGACTGCTGTTGATAAAAATGGTAAAAAGAAAAAGGTATTTATTAAAGATTATAAGGATATGAGCACGGATAAGAATGTAGATATTACAATTAAGCTTCATAGTGGAATTCTAGAAAAATTAGAAGGTGAAAGTTTTGATTATGGTGTCAATGGCGTTGAGAAATATTTCAAATTGTCTACAACACGTACAAATACAAATATGTATATATTTGATGCTAACGATATACTAAAGAAATACAAAAATGCTCATGAAATAATCAAGGATTACTTTGTAACAAGGTTAGAAATGTATGACGACAGAAAGAAATATATAATTAAATCTTTGGAGGAGATGTTAATTGTATTGTCTAATAAAGCAAGATATATCCAAGAGCTGCTTGCTGGAAGCATTGATCTGAGAGGAATGAAAAAGATTGATATTAATAATTTGCTTACAAGTAAGAATTATAATCAGTTGAGTGACGTTGATGGGGGTAGGAGTGATTTCAAATATCTTATTAAAATGCCAATGGATAGTGTTTCAGAGGAAAATGTAGAAAGGATTATGAATGAAAAGGATATTAAAGAAAGTGAATTGTCTTCGACTAAAGGACTTACAATTCAGTCAATGTGGAAACAAGAATTGGATGAATTAACCACCGAATATTTGATATATAAAGAAGAACGAAATAAGGCTATGATGTCTACTTCGGTAAAGAAGGTAAAAAAGAAGAAACTGTTAGTATCATCACCCTAATTAAATATTAAAGATTAAATATTAAATTAGAAAAAATTTTTTAATTCAAGTGTTTTATTATTTGTATTACTCATTACTGGATGTTGAATAGGCACTACAAGAGTACTGGCATCATGTAAATATGTTATATAACCTTGTGCTTCACCGTAAATCTGTTTAATACAATATTCAACAACAATTTGATTTAATGTCTCAATTTGTTTAGTAATTTGTGCGGGCATATTAACGGAATTCTGTAAAAATATACTTCTCATTATAATCTTGAGTGTATCGGTAGATTGGGGTGCAATTAAATATTGTTCCTTTGATAGTTTATAAACACCTGCCCTAATTGCGTTTTGAAGAATTTGAATATTTTGTTGACTAAAGAATGCGATGGATAGAGGAGACTTGTCCCAATTACCCTGTAGAGCATTGCTAAAACTGGTAGTGTCAGAAACAGGCATACGATCATACATAGCGAATTGTTTATTGATATCGGGTTGTGCTATATTAACCCGTCCATTATATGTAATTTGATTCATTTATATATATTCAAGAAAATATTTATATATAATTAATTTATATAATGAATTTCCAATATATTGTGTTATCAATTGCTTTAGTATTATTAATGGTATTTTTAATGGTATTTGGTTTATCGATGTATAATAAAAAGGCAACTGGCTCATTTCCACCAGTTCAATCAAGTTGTCCCGACTATTGGATAGAACAAAGGGGGGACGATAATGAACAATATTGTATTAATAATAATGGTTTAGGAAATAGTGATTGTCAAAAAAAAATGAATTTTCATACAAGCCCGTTTGTTGGGAGTAAGGCAGTTTCTCTATGTGCTAAAGAAGAATGGGCAAAAAGATGTAATATAACATGGGATGGTGTAACAAATAATCCAGATGCTTGTTCAGGAAAATAAGTATATTAATATAATGTGGATTAAGAAAAAACATACATAAACATAATAAATATAGAAATATAATATGGATAAACTAAATATAAATAAAATACTAAATAGAGAATGTGTTGAAAATAAAATAATAAATATTCTAGAAGAATTTCAAAAAAACAAAAGCGATTATTTGTATAAAAGAGGTATATATATATATGGAAACCCGGGAACAGGTAAAAGTATATTTATTAAAAACATATTAAAAAAAATTAACTACGATGGGATCGTATATGATGCGGGGGATGTAAGAAATAAGTCTATAATCGATACAATAACAATGCATAATATGGCTGATAAAAATATTTTAAGTATGTTTTCAAATAAACCCAAACATATTGCGATTGTTATGGATGAGATAGACGGGATGAATAATGGTGATAAGGGGGGTATAAACTCATTAATAAAATTAATTAGACCAAAAAAAACAAAAAAGCAAAAACAAGAAGAGATAACATTAAACCCTATAATTTGCATTGGTAATTATCATATGGATAAAAAAATAAAGGAATTAATGAAGGTTTGTCATACGATTGAATTAAAAAGCCCATCAACTCAACAATTACAGACAATCATAAATAGTTTAATGCCTTCATTAAATGGTGAATTATATAGAAATATATTAGAATACTCGCAAGGCGATCTAAGAAAAATCCAATCAATCTATAATATATATGAAAATAAGCATTGTATTTTAAAAACGGAAATAATTCAGAATATATTCCAGAAAAAGACATATAATGATGATACGAAGAAGATAGTGTCTTCATTGATTAGCAAACCCCAACCATTGAAAAACCATCTCTCTATAATGAATGAAACTGATAGAACTATCGTGGGATTACTTTGGCATGAAAATATAATAGACACTCTTGATAATATACCAATAAAGAAGTCGGTAAATTTTTATGGTAAAATATTGGATAATATGTGTACAGCTGATTATATAGATAGAATTACGTTTCAAAAACAGATTTGGCAATTCAATGAAATGAGTTCATTGATAAAAACATTTTATAACAACCACATTTATCACCAGACGTTTAATAATGCAGTTAAATTAAATGAGCCGAGATTTACAAAGGTTTTGACAAAATATTCAACTGAATATAATAATTCTATTTTTATCCAGGATTTATGTCAACAATTAAATATGGACAAAAAAGATATGCTGGGGTATTTTTTAGATATTAGGAATAAATATGATAACGATGAAGATATACATGCTTTATTTGAAAATTATGAAATAGGTAAACTTGATATTAATAGAATTTTCAGATATATATCAAGGTACACAACCATAGAAGAAGATTAATTATTATCTTATATATATAATAATTAACATTTGTATTTGCAGACTAATGATGACGTCCCCCACGCTTGGAACGGCGGGTGTTTTTGCCTTTACGGCAGAATGAACGTTTTTTTCCAGAAACATATTTGCAACTGGATAAACTACGGCACACAGCAGGTCCCTTTTTCCGACAAGGAGACGACTTGACTCTGCGTCTGTATGATTTACGCGCGGATGATGAACGTTTGTGTGAGGATCGGGTTTTAGAACCACCAGAAACAACCCCAGGAATAATACCATTTAATTTACCTAATATATCACCAAACATTTTATAACATACAGAGAGAAATTTATTTTCTAAATCCATTTAAAACATATAAATGATTAGTCAGCATGCAGATGTTGATGTCCCATAATTGAGTTTTCAGTTTGTAATTTTGAAATAATAACGCTTTGTTTTAATATATTTTCTTGAAATATAAGATTCTGTTTTCCAAATTCAACGATTTGTTTATTTTGAGAAACAATCTTGGATTGCTGTGATTGTAATAGATCAATCACTTCATCTTGATTGAGTTTAATTTTTGTATCATTACACTGCATAATAACAAAGGATGTAGAAAGTTGTGATAATTTATGTTCAATTTCTATTCTTCTAGATTCTTCAATCCGCAACATTTGCATTATAACATCGGGTTTATATTTTGGAGACCCTAAATCATATTTGGATAAATATTCATGAATTGTTTTAGTATAGAATTCAATTAAATTATCATCAGTTATAAAGTGTGATAAAGATAGATTAGAATCCTTAATGTATTTTGATTTGTTATCAAGAAGTTTTTCCTTATTAAACGTATTATGATTATGACTAAAACAAAGGATAACGTGTATAGGGTCCAATTGTATTAATGGAATTTGATAATTGGATAAAAAGTGCTTCTCTTCAGATAAGCTCTCTCCCTCATTAAATGAACATGTTTCTAATAATTTTTTTTTGAACGCAAATGTTCCAGCAGTGGCGTGATTTTCAGAATATGGTCCAAATTGTATAAGTTTATTTAATTTAGAAAACCATATATGAATTTCACTGGAACCAGCACATAGTTTGTCAGGGTTTTCAAGTAATTTTTGGACAGCGTGTGAAACTCGAGTAGTTGGATAATAATCATCATCATCCATATATACAATTATTTCACCCTGTGCCTTTTTATTACATAGGTTTCTTTTATTTCCTAAAGTTAACTTTGTGTCATATTTAAAATATTTAACTTCTTTAATATCTTTAACAAGATCTTCTATTGGGTCGGTCCCGTCATCTATTATTATCCATTCAATGCGGTTCAATGGATAATTTTGATTTTTTACACAATTAATTAACGCAGGTATAAATGGTCTTCTGTTAAAAGTGGGGGTACAAATGCTTACAAATGGAAACACATTATTTTTACCTTTTTTACTCTTCTTAATTTTAGTCATATTACTTAAATATTATTAAATCTATTTATATATATATATGACGATTAATGTTTTTCGGTAAATAATGATATTATGGTTAAAATAGCAAAACCGATTGTTGTTCCTGCGAAACCCCAACCAGCGGTTTTACCAAGATCATCAAATGCTGGTTTTATTAAAAACCCAAAAATAAGTAATCCTATTAACGGAAATTTCTTCAAACATAAATCCACTATATTTTTGCGAGTGCTTTGTTGTAATAATGGTCCAATAAAGAAAAATAATCCGAGAAGCAGGTATTGCGTGATGTAAGATATTCCTATAGTTAATCCCATTCCTCCTAAAATAAAGAACATCCACACCCAAGAATATAACAATATAAGACCCGTTAAGAATGTAGCTATATATGCTCCGGTTTGTCCTAATAATTCATTCAATATGGGAATTTTTAATGCGACATTTTCTATAGTAGAGAACATATTAAACCCTATAGTGGATGCTGTAAAAATTCCAAATATAACAGGAATTATAGGAAACACTGTTAATAATATACTGATAAGTGGTATACATATAATAGCTAATGTTTCTAACACTTCCCCAACGACATTTTTAGGTTTACAAGAATTAATGTCAGTTTTGGAACAGCCTGAATATAAACCAGAACCCAGCATAACTAACATAAGTTCAATAAATTTTCGACCATTAGAAAAAGAATAGGCCATGCTTTCAGTTACCCAGCTAACTACACCCTTCATTATACCATCTTGAGATTCAGTAAAATAGTTTTTATATGGAAAACTCCATTTACTTAAACCAAAAATCATATTATAAATATATTTGAATTTGCCAGCATTACCCTTTGGCAATGAATCCGTTGATTCAGGTTCAGTCTGGGAGGTAGAGTTTAATGTGTTAACATATGGCACCTTATTATGATCCTTCCCTCCCATAGTATTGATAAGGTAATACTTTGAATATGTGATAATAGATGCTCCGAAATAAAAAAATAAAAATGCTGAAAGAATATTAACAAAAAGTCCTTGCATAAACTTTCCGACATTTTTTTCAAAAGGTGGTTTTTTATCGGGTATTATATTTTTTTCAGCCTTTTTGTTTTCAATTGAATTCGTTGGATCAACGGATTTATTAGTTGAAGTAAATAAATCTGAAATAGTGGATTTGTTTAAAGATTTAGACATATATATAATTATAAATATTTTATCGTAATGATAATTAAAACGAGTTAAACATAACAGATAATTATATTTAATGTCAAAAATAGAGAGAGAGCCGATGTTAGATTTTTCTAATGTATTGATACGTCCAAAACGCTCTACTTTATCTTCTAGAGCTTCAGTAAACTTAGATAGAACGTTTAAATTTAAACACGCTAAACAATACACTCCACCATTAGTAACATCAAGCGAAGATATAAACGATTATTCTAGATCCGACAGATGCGCTCCATTGCAGGTAAATAAGTTGAAACTAGAAGCGGGTGAAGTGTCGACGGTAAATAGAAAATGGACAGGTGTTCCAATAGTAGCAGCAAATATGGATACAACAGGTACATTTGAAGTATATGCTGTTCTCCGAAAATATAACATGATAACGTCTATGAATAAATTTTATGACCCAGAAGATTTTGTTAATGCTCATAGAGATATTGGGTTAGACCCAAATTTGTTCATGGTTTCATCAGGAATTTCAGGTGCTGATTTTGATAAATTGAATGCAATTTTAGATGTAATTGATTGTAACTGGATTTGCATTGATATAGCGAACGGGTATATTAAACAATTTGTCGATTATTGTAAAAAAGTTAGATTAAAATATCCAAGTAAAATTATAGTTGCTGGTAATGTTGCTACGCGAGAAATGGTAGAGGAACTAATTATAAATGGGGGCGTAGATATAGTTAAGGTAGGTATAGGTCCTGGAAGTGCATGCACTACAAGATTGAAAACAGGTGTAGGTATTCCTCAACTTTCGGCAATTTTAGAATGTAGTGATGCGGCACATGGCGCCGGAGGGTGTATTATTGCGGATGGTGGAATAACATGCCCAGGTGATATGGCAAAGGCATTTGGAGCGGGAGCAGACTTTGTTATGATGGGTGGGCAGTTTGCTGGACACGATCAAAATCCAGGAGAAGTCATTGAAGAGAGTGTAAATGGTAATTTAAAAAAATTCAAACTATTTTATGGAATGAGTTCAAAACACGCGATGGAAAAACACTATGGACAAATGAACAAGTATAGAGCATCAGAAGGTAGAAAACTAAAAATACCTTACAAGGGTGATTTGAATAATACAATTTCAGATTATTTAGGTGGATTAAGAAGTACCTGCACATATATTGGTGCAGAGTCAATTAAGCATATTTCAAAGTGCACAACATTCGTTTTAGTAAATCAGCAAGTTAATACACATTTTATAAATTAATAATCTAAATGATTAATATAATGGCTGATTTTAACATGTTTATGAATGTAATTATGACAGCAATCATATTTATTGTATTATACAGTGTATACAAAAGAGGTTTAGGAATAGAAACAATGGGTAATATTAGATCAATAGGTGGTGAAAGTGAAGATGAAGATGAAGATGCTTTTGATGGGAAATAAATCAAGTTGTGAGTGTGTAAAAATGTGAATATCATCAATAATATTTTATAAATTTAATCTATTTATAAAATATAGATATGAACATGTTAGGACTTATTGTAATTGGGGTATTAATAGTAATAAGTTATACAATTTATAAATCAGATAAGGTTGTTGAATTTATGACTGGAAATAAAAAAAAGGGTTGTTCTAACAAGTGTAAAAAACCAAAGAAGTTAAATGATAATTGTTCGGATAAGATTTATAAAAATAAAAAGGGTGATTGTTATAAAAAGTGTGCATATGAGTGTGCAAACCCATCAGACGAATGTGAATACGATAGTGGCTGTATGGGTTGTGGATTTAAAAAATTTAAGGTTAAATGTAACGGGGTAATGGAACCAGTTAGAGAGAATGTAGAAAGTGATATAGAAGACGGGTATGATGATTTAAAAGACGATTTATTTGGCAATAATAGTAAAAATATAAAAACCGAACACCATCTATATTTACATCATGTAGATGATAAAAAGGAATGTAAGGAACCACATCATTCAGTTAAAAAGGGGGGTATATTATCAGACCAATATAAACATTTAATTGAAAATGCTCGCGGAGATAAAGATAAAAGCAGCGCATATAATTACGGAGAACCTGGCACTCCGCTGGATTTAAAACACGAAGTTGCAAATTTTAAAGTGGATTATACAAATAGACCAACAGCAACGGGTATGTTTACGGATACAGGACCTTATGGTTCTAACATTGGAAGTTATAAGCCTTATAATAAAGGCTGTAATTGCCCCATTATTAGAAAATCCAATTAGTAAATGGTATATAACCACAAGTGAATGTCATTAGATCATTTATTTATCATACAACATAACCAACATAGACATAAAAAAATAATTATTAAATTTGCAAATAAGTATAACATCCATAGGTTATTATCGTCATGCAAATCGCACACATTTAATGATTTAAGATAATACACACTACTAAATTTATAATATATATGTAGCGATTTATATGGAATATTTGTTAATGTACAAACTGAACTGTCGTATAATGTAGACGGTTCAAATGAAAATGACGTACAATTTGTTAAATTATTACATTTATTAGCACAATACGAAGATTGTTCGTTATAAATCTCTACTATTGTATTATTATCACGATTAAAATCATTATTTATGAATGTAGTGTAATTGATGATACAAGTTTGGGGGAAAAAATCATCACCTATAACTGGACTAGAAAATAATATATTCATTTTACGATATTATTAATAGACGTTTATATTGATTTAATAAATCAATATATTTATAATCCCTAATGCAGTAGTTAACTATACCATTAATAGATGAAGCATTTATTTAGCATACATTAGTCCGCAATTACCAGAAGTAAATGTTAAAATATTATAACTTTCTTCAATAATATGTAAATCATAAGAATATTCATAAATGCTCCATGTGGCCTTGTTTATAGCAACAATACCATCACCATCACAAACAACATTCGTTTGTGCATTTGGGTCTTTAGGTGGGATAACTGTAGAAAATTCGAATTCAATGTCTTTAAATTTACTAAGATTCATCGCACCCGATGGTTGCAAATCAAACGGTGAGGTGTTAAGACCAAAGTTGTAACAATATAATCCTTCGGCTCCCTTACCTCCGATTGCATGGTATTTTTCCATCCAATTATAAACACCAGCATCTAATAAATTCTCTCTATATTTCCCATCACATAAAATTCCTAAATTTTGGAGAATTAGTTTTTGATTAGCAGCGTTGTATGGACCAGTACTATATATATTATTATTTGGGTTTAAAGGTGCGCCAACACAGATAAATTTACCATCCAGCACCCCATTCCAAGGTGTGGCGGGATAAGGAATAATATTAGAATATGCCCAGTTAGAATAATTTGACCACTCGTTCCGTAGATTTGCATCGCTTCGTCTAAAAAAGAACATCCAAGATGATATCAATCCTAATGAGGGTATAGAAACCTTATCATTACCAACAACATTATTAAATTTATATTCATTAACATCTTTTATTAGATATCGTTGGTCTTTGCTTGCGAAAATTTTATTTTCGTCTTCAGTTAGAAAAGCATATGTGGACATAATATGAATATCAGCATTCCATGTGTTTATTTTTTGACTTGTCTGATATTCTAATTCACAATTAGGTGGGGGTTGTAAAAACCTGTAAGGCTGTTGCTCATCTACTGTAAAATTAGGTTGTACTCTAGGACTACTATTAGCAATATCACCAACATCACGTATAGTAAATAGTTCTCTAATGGGTCGCAGTGTAACATTTATATTAAGTTCGTTATACTGCAATGCAATGAGAGGGATAGCCATCTTACTAGAAAACGAATACCAAGCATTTATTGGAATATAAAGTTTATTACCCCTTATAGAAGGTTCGGCGCCAGCATGAGAGCCGTCATATAATGCGCTGGGGTAAGAATTTATGTATGAACCACTATTAGCTGGGTCATTATAATAGTTAGTATTTCCGGTCATATTATTAAATAAATCAAGCTGTGTATTTGTGAAATCCCTTTGTGCTAAAGCAGTTAAATAATTCCCTGAGAACTTTTGCAATGTTGCGCCACCGCATGTAATAGTAACTTCCTTAATTAATTGTGTTCCGAGGTTTTTAATCCATTGAAATTCATATGGAATCAAGTCACCATTTTCTTTATTATGATAAACAGGGCTCCAAATATGTGGTAAAGTAATAACTAAAAATGTATCTAATACGAGATCACCATATCTGGGTATTTTAAAAGTAAAATGTGAATCATCTGATGCATTTAAAACGCGTGACCCAATATAATCAAGTCTAAATTTTTGCATCCCGAAATTTGTATACTTGGAATAAACAGATTTGAAAAATGTTTTGGATGGATTACCATTTAGAATAATATTTTGATTACCCACCGCTACTAAATTTAATAGACCGCCTGGCATATACTTAAATATATTAGTATATTATTATTTAACTAATTTGAATTACTAATAATAAATTAAAAATAACATAATAATATAAGTATGAATAATGATATGAGCACCTTTACACAAAATAAAATGAAAGATATGATTAAAGCAATGTCTATGAGTGGAAATATTATAAAGCAAATCATAATTGTAATAATAATAGCAATAGTTATTGGTTTGGGAATATATATTTCAAACAAATATAATTTTAAAAAAAAAAAATGTAAGAATATGGAAAAAATATATGATGATATGGGAAAGGTTTCTTCGATAAACCCAAATGATAATGGTTTTAAGGGGTATAATTTAAGAGATTTTTATATAAAAACCGCATATAATTGTTGTGCTTTGGGAAGTTTTAAAAACACTTTCGTGAGCGATTGTGCGCTAAAACAAGTGATACGGCAAGGAGCTAGATGTTTAGATTTTGAAATTTATTCAGTGAATAAAAACCCAGTAATTGCGGTTTCGTCTGTGAAAAGTTATGACATTAAGGAGTCTTATAATTATGTGGAGTTTCAAGAAGCAATGAATATAATTAATAATAATGCATTTTCGGCAAATTTCTGCCCAAATCCAGACGATCCGTTAATTCTCCATTTTAGAATTAAGAGCAGTCATCCTGAATTATATGAACAAATGAGTAATATTATTTATAGTAAACTTGAATCGAGGATATTAGGTTCTAATTATAGTTTTGAGTCTCATGGGCATAATTTAGGAAATGCTCCAATATCAGATTTTTTTACCTATACTGGAACTGGTGATAAAAAACAACGGAGTGGTGGTAAAATAATTATTATTATAGACAAAAGTAACAATATGTTTGAATCAACGGGTTTGGATGAATATGTAAATATAGCCAGCAATTCGTTGTTTATGCGCGCTTTAACAAATTATGATGTTAAATATACACCCGATTTTAGTGAATTAATAGACTTTAATAAAAAAAATATGACGATATCAATGCCAGATTTAAGTGTGAGTGACGCAAATGTTTCATCGTCATTACATATGAAATATGGTTGTCAGATGGTTGGGATGTGTTATCAAAACTATGATTCAAACTTAGAATATTATGAAACGTTCTTTGCTGAAAGTGGTCATGCTTTTGTATTAAAGCCTGAAAATTTACGTTATGTTCCTGTAACTATACCAGCACCTACAAAGCAAAATCCAGAATTATCTTATGCGAATCGTCCAGTAAAGAGTGATTATTACTCATTTACAATTTAAATGGTATTTAAATTTTAGTGTCTAAATATCATCTTTGTATTATATATATATATGAGTTACGATGATAAATCGTATAATGAAAAGGAATTAGCGATATTAAGAAAAGCTATTGATGCGGCAGAGAAACGAACGAGTCGTAAAATAGCAGGATCGCCAGAGATAGAAAATATAATAAATATAGTAGAAGCATTTCTGCGAAAGGAGAAATTAATTTGTTATGGTGGGACAGCTATAAATAATATTTTACCAAGTGAAGACCAATTTTACGATAAAAGTATTGAAATACCAGATTATGATTTTTTTTCAAATGATGCTTTAAATGATGCTAAAAAACTGGCAGATATTTATACAGAGAAGGGTTTTGATGAGGTTGAAGCTAAAAGTGGTGTTCATAAAGGGACATATAAAGTGTTTGTAAATTATATTCCAGTAGCAGATATAACACAGTTGGATTTAGAATTGTATAACAACATTAAGAGAGATGCTATAAGTGTGGCTGGAATATTATATACTCCACCTAATTATCTTAGAATGTCAATGTATTTAGAGTTATCTAGACCTAAAGGTGATGTGAGTAGATGGGAAAAGGTGTTGAAGCGGTTAACACTTTTAAATAAAAATTACCCATTACAAGGATATAAATGTAATGAACAAATTTTCCAACGTTCGTTAGAGGATATGAGCGAAGAAGATTCGGATAATATTTATAACGTTGTTAAGAATTCTTTAATAAACCAAGGTGTAGTATTTTTTGGAGGGTTTGCAAATACTTTATATTCAAAACATATGCCTAATAATTTGAAAAAGCGTCTAGAGACCATTCCAGATTTCGATGTTCTTTCAGAGAACCCCGATACATGCGTAACAATTATTAAAGAGAGATTAATGGATATAGGTATATCTAAAATTAAAATAATTAAACATCCGGGATTAGGTGAAGTTATTGCACCACATTATGAAATTAAGGTTGGTAAGGAGACTATAGCATTTGTTTACAGACCTTTAGCGTGTCATAGTTATAATGTTATTAATATTAAAAGAAATTCAATAAAGATTGCGACGATTGATACGATGTTAAGTTTTTATTTATCATTTTTATATTCAGATAGGCCATATTATGACGATGATCGTATTTTATGTATGGCACATTATTTGTTCAAAGTTCAACAAAAAAATAGATTAAATCAGAAGGGGTTATTAAAACGATTTAGTATTAATTGTTATGGTAAACAAGAAACATTAGAGGATAATAGATATAAAAAGGCTGACATGTTTAAAAAATTAAAAGGTAATCGCAATTCAAAGGAATATGAAGAGTGGTTCTTAAAATATAACCCGACTGCTGCTGTAGTAGAAACGAATAATTCTAGAGAACATAAAAAGAAGAATATTAAAAGAACAAGAAGACGTAAATCGGGTAAAAGAAAAACCAAGCGAAAAACCAAGCGAAAAAATCTTGGATCTATTGAAATTTAAGTGAATACTACACCAATAAAAATATCAATAATACATTTTTTAATAATATTATTGATGCGACTAATAATAAGTGAATTCTCAATATAAGGCGACATAAATTTATATACAACCGTTAAAATATTAATAATGTAAATACATAAAATCCAACAAAGTTCTTTAATTCTATAAAATATAAAGTCTTTAATGCCCCAATTATTTACATAGCTACACAAATGCGTGGCATTGTCATATAAAAAGAAATCGTGTATTTGAATAATTCCTTTTAATATTCGTCCGGCACCATTTTGATCATGATGTGTATTAAAAAATGTGTTAATTTTACCTATCAAACTCAAGTCAAAGTAAAGAATTTTACGATCGGATTTACTTCTAGATTGAAAAATAAATGGCCGTGCCCCATCAACCTTATTATTATAATGAATATTTCCATCAATAATGATAGGTAAATACGATGTATATTTTATACATTCAAGCAAATGTTCAACGCTAGTATATTTACTAACGACTTCTTCTTTTTTTGAATTAATATCATAAAAATTTATATACATTTTATCATTAAGATTTTTTAAATCTTCCTTGGTGACTTTGGAAGCGAATTCATCTACATATGTATGAAGCGTTTTTAGATTCATATTAGCTTTGAAATCGCTTCTAATATTTTGATATAATGCATCAAATATTTCTAATTTATCTAAACAATATAATACTCCAAGGATTGCTCCAATGCTGCTGCCAGAGATTCTATTTATTTTAACATAGTTCCTTTTTTCAAGTTCTTTTAAATAAAACAACGCCCCGCATAAATATGATCCTTTGAACCCCCCCCCATCTAATACTAAATCCAATTGTTTGGGTGTGTCTGGAGGTGGGGGTAAATTATCAATTAATGAGGATATATATGTAGTATATAAGGACATTACATATATATAACATTAATAATATTAGAAACAGACTTATATTATATACAAAATGAATGAGCGACCATCTTGGGATGAGTACTTTAAAGAAGTTGTTAAGGTTGCTGCGAAAAGATCAAGTTGTACCCGATTACATGTTGGGTGCGTTTTAGTAAAACAAAATAGAATTATAGCCCAAGGATATAATGGATTTTTACCAGGATGTCCTCATATTTCTATAATGAGAAATGGACATGAAGAGGGTACTGTTCACGCAGAACAGAATGCTATTGCTGATTGTGCTAAAAGAGGGGCGACATGTGATGGGTCAACTGCTTATATAACACACTATCCGTGTTTAAATTGTATGAAAATACTTTGTGCTGCTGGAATTAAATGTATTAAATATATAGATGATTATCATAATGATGAAATAGTGGTTAATTTATCCGAAATAGCTAATGTGGAAATTAAAAAACTGGATGATCTAACGTAATTTATCTAGACATTGCATGACCTTATAATATTTTGTACCACATTCAGATATAGGAATATTCTTTAATGAACATTCCCAAAACTTATTAGATAACTTTTTACATTCAATAACTTGATTCAAGCGTCGTTCTTGTTGTTGTTTGTTTAAATGTTCAATACAAGACTTTACCATTATATTGATATATGTTCATATTTTTAAGTATAATTGATATGATTTAAATTAACATATTAATTATATATATTTATGCGAATAAGTTAGAACATCAATCTATTATCTGAGTATTATTTACAACAATGGTTTCATATAATTTAGAAGTGACCAAATAGGGGTCACAATTAGAACTGGGTCTCCGATCTTCAAAATACCCTTTTTTTTCAGCCTTGGTTTTATTACCAATTCTGACTGAACAGCCTCTGTCTGCTACTCCTGCCGAAAACTCGTTATATGAGGATGTTTCGTGCCCACCTGTCATGCGGAGTTCGTTACCAGTTCCATAAACAGACATGTGTTCGGTATGGTTTTTAGATAGAGCAGTAATAGCGTCCTTAATATATTTATCACCACCTTCTTCGCGCATTTGAAGAGTGCTAAAATTAGCATGACATCCAGACCCATTCCAATCACCATCAATCGGCTTTGGTTCGAAATCAACGCATATTCCAAATGGTTCGGCAACAATTTGTAATATATATCTTGCAATCCAAAGATGATCTCCGGCATCAATGCCTTCACATGGACCAACCTGAAATTCCCATTGTCCTGGTGCAACCTCGGCATTAATACCAGAAATTTTTACACCAGCATTTAAACAACATTTTAAATGTTGTTCTACAATCTTTCTACCATAAGCATTATTAGCACCGACACTACAATAATATTGGCCCTGTGGATTACCGCTGATAGCTTGCCCATTCTCATTAAACCCAATAGATCGCACCACTCCAGAATCGAATCGTTTCATAAGAAAATATTCTTGTTCTAAACCATACCAAGGTTTGGTATCTGGTCTAACCGAAAAATTAGCAACTGCCTTTGCTCTAGTATTTGATTCATGTGGTTCTCCACCTGGGGTGTATGTGTCACATAATATTAATTTATGCAAATCACCTCTAAATGGATCATTAAACACTGCGCGTGGGATAATACATACTTCAGATTCCTTACCTTTCGCTTGACCAGTAGAACTTCCGTCATAATTCCATGATTCTAAGTTTTCAAATATAAACTTAGGTGACTCGTTAAGATTATTAAAATGATATACGTCTTGTAGTGGAACAACCTTTGTTTTACTTCGCAGGTCACATTGCTTTCCAAGCCAAATATATTCTAAACAAATATGCATCTATGAGATATATGGTTTCTATTACTTAAGTAATTTATACTTAAGATTGCATCTCTGCTTTAATAACTTCAAGGAATTCCTCACTGGTGTTACATCCAAGACGTATATTCACAATTTTAGCAGGAGAGATGTGTCCATCCTTTAAATATTTTGTAGAAAATGTTTTAGGAATAGGTTTGTTATAATAGTGTTTATACATATCATTAATTGTATTAACTGAAGCGTTTTTCATTTCGAGAGAATAATCAATGCGACCAGGACGTGTTATGGCCTTGTCTATTTTTGAGTAAAAATTGCTAGTTATTATGAGAATTCTACCCGGCGTTTCCCTAATACCATCAATGACATTAAGTAGGAAGGAAAGTGTAATTTTATCATCACATTTAGATGGTTCAATTATTTTAAAACTGCGACCATCATCTTCATCATTATTTCGCATACCCTTTACTAATGCTTTCATTAGATCCTTATTAGAAATATCTTCAGATGGTATGTCATTATCATTTTTTTTATCATTTTTATTACCCCTTTGATGAATAATATCAGACATACAATCAATATCATCTAGAACTATAATTTTTTTGTCAAATGTAATAGAACCATCTTTATTATTTGTGTTATATTTAGATTCAAAGTAGTATTTTGTAAAATCACTTTGCGTTTTAATTTTATCAAGTGGAATCACAATTAAATGACGTTTCATCAAATTAGCAATACATTTAATAACAGACGTTTTACCAGTACCTGGAGGACCATATAATCCTAATCCAAGGGTGTATGGATGCCCTTCTTTGTCATACCACTCTTTATTATTTTCAAAAAATTTAATTTTTTTAATTAAATTACTTTTATCATCAAAAAATAAATTATCAAATGATCTAGATGATGTAAATAAACATTCATTCCAATCAGATAAGCGGGGACCATCATCATTTGTGGAAGAACATTTATCTAACGTATAAATGAATGTTTTATTCCACCTACAATTATAAATATTTTGCAAATAATCTTCAGTAATTTTATCAACAAAATTTTGAAGTTCATTTAAAGATAATTTATTTGTGTAAATGTTAATAGATATAACTTCTATTTTACACGTAGATTTTGCACCATTTTCATGCGATTCATCAATGGATGTTACTTTACACCAAATATTATCACCAAGTTTAAATCTTCTTCTCTGTGACACCACATATATATCATGTTTCTTGAACTCGGTCTTTTCATTAACGACGTCGTCATCATTTTCTTCATCCACTACCCTCATATTATTAGCATATTCTTTGATTGATTGGATGTAAGGGTTTGTATTGAGATCTTTATTAATATGATACCAAATAGCCCGAAATCGGTTACTAAAAAGTTGTTCGGATCTGGTTGTAAAATAATTGGATTTTATAGTACTTCGCCCTTCAATAATTATTCTATTGGTTGAATTCCAATAGTCAATTGTTTCTTGCATAGGTAATAACGTTATAAAACTGCGTCGTGGATTAATTAATGACTGAAAAAGGAATGTTACTATTCCAATGAACATCGTTGTAATTAATGTATCTACAAAATAGTTTCCTGTTCTAAATTTCAAAAATAAGTTCATTTTAATCGTATCTAATATTAAAGCTCCGATATCTCCATCATTTTCCGACATATGCTTTATTATAGTAAAAATGTTTAAGTTTATTATACATAACTACATGAGGATTTGATTACCATAGAATAAAATTTATATCCAAAATAATTGATTAAAAAAATTATCATTATTACTGCTACAATCATGGAGTTACCTCAAATTCAAGCAAGATCAATGTGTAAAAAAGTCAAACCAGTTAATTATAATTTTTCAAAATATTGGCATTATATAATTGTGCCACTGTTATCAACTCCTATAATGAAAAGGGCAATTAAATCTGGTACACTTGGTGCAGTTAATAATGATTTATATGTTGGAAATAAACTTAGAAAATTAAAAATGGATAAAGCACCAAGTTATTATGGAAATTATCCACTTGACGCGCATGATGAATGGGGTTGATAATCTAATTAATAATTTAGTAGACCAGGGAACAATTAAATACTATAGTGGTGGAGATATGGCCGAATACAGAAAATATTTAGAACCTTTACTTAAACCTTATTTAGCAAATTATGAAAAAACACATATGGATGCGTACAGACCTTTTGGAAATTGTCATTGGTTGAACCCTACGTTTGGTCTAACCCTCGCAAATATTGTCATGCCGAATGAAACATGGTCTGTTAGAAGTTCGAGTTATCATACAACAATAGTGAATGATAATAATACTAAAATATTTGACATTCTATATTTTGATGAAAATGATAAAACATTAGGGGGTCCAACTATATGTTTTCAAATATGACGTTTAGGGAAGTTAGGTTATATAATCAGAATTTACAGAAAATATAATATTTATATATATTATAATGAAACGTGCAAGTAGTATGAGAAGAGGTGGAACTAAGAATGACATGCAGTACGGGACGTACACAGCCCACCAGCTGGGCGTACACAAGGGCCCCACAGCAACGTCTGGCACGTCAGGTGCTCAACAAGATAATGGTGGTGCTTACGAGGTGGCACAAGCAGCAGCAACACTGGTGAAAATGAAGAACGATAAGGGTGAGAAGGGGGGTAGATCACGTAGATCACGTAAATCGCGTAAATCGCGTAAATCGCGTAAATCGCGTAAATCGCGTAAATCCAAGAGGTCAAGAAAGTGATAAATCATAAATAATTATGATGTTTAAGTATTTAAACAATATAATTAGTGTAATTATATTAATGAGAGTTCACCCGGATATATGCAAATGTCAACGATGTTGTAAAAAAAAGGAAACAAAGAAGGAAAGAAAGAAGGTGGTTTGCTTTTCAGCTAGTTTGTTGGCTTGTCTATGTATTGCAGTAGGATAATTATTAAGCTCTATAAGATGGTGGGGCGATGTGTTATTTCAGTATCTGGATACTGTAATCGTTCGGGAAATTGTAAATAATATTCAGTTATAAGTCCATTAACATAATCAAGAATACAAGCAAGGCGATTAAATAGGTTTGGGGGAATATTTTTTTGTAAAGTTAAATAACGAACAAGAACGATCCTTATCTTATTATGTATAAATAGTTGGTGGTTGAGTATGAGTATATACACTTCTCTAATTTTAATTTTTTCATTAAAGAACGTATCTATTAATGGATTAATAATTTTAGACATTCTATATTCGGAGATTGATTGCTCGCTAGACCTTACCCTACATGCTTGCTTTGAACAATTTGAACCCATTATTTATATATTACTAAAATGTTTTAAAATCTTAGATAACGTATAATATAAAGTAGAAAAAATTAAACTTGTTGTTATATAACCAGAAAGCTTTAAGTTACCATCTTTAACAAAAAGAAATGGCGCATATTGAAATATAATTTTATTAAAAAATGGCAATTGAAACAGAAAAAATAAGAATGCAATTAAAATCGGGACCTGTAGTTCTTCATAGATAACGTCTAAAGAATTTTTTTTATTTAATTCTCTCGTATTTGATAAATACATTTCTTGCTCGGTTTCGTGATTTTTTACAAAATCAACATTATGTGATGGTTGAGGCACGTAATTAGCTGTGGTTTCTACGTCCTGTGTTAAATGTCCCGTATTAGTTGGTATATCTCTGGCAGGTAATTTGGTAGCACCTAATATTGATGCCTTTTGAATTCCATTAACAATCATATTCATGGTATCCTGTTCAATAACAGCATTTTCATTTTTACGATTATCAAAGTTATTATTAAAATTAGTGTCTGTTGTTTGCAATACAATATTTTCAGAAGTTTGAGACAAACCAGGATCAGATGGTAATTCAGAAAGCATAGTTGTCATTTAATATACATAATAGAATGATAGATTGAGAAATTTACGCAAAAGCAACCATTTTTTTGGATTTATCGCAATTAACAATATGTTCTTTAAATTTATAGCATTTATTATTAAACTTAAAAGTTTTACCACTTATTTCATCCATAGGCGGCGCTCTAAATGTTATGCAATTTCTTTTATTACAAACTTTTCTAAAAATAGTAGCCAACCCGAAACCTAGAATAAGAGATAAAAATATATTGCTATGCTTTGAATATAAAAGACGACGAACATGAATTTCCATATATATATATATAGACATATTACTTTTGTATAGGAATTTTTTTAATCATGTCTGGGTTTGTAGGACATTCAACTTCTGTATGGGTAAATGTATAACAATTATTAGCTAGGTCTTTATATTGGACTTTTGAAATATTATCAGGGGTTGGATATATATATATAATTTCCTGATCTGGATTTGTCAAATAAACAAAAAATATACCAATAGCTAAGCTTATAAAAAACGCTGGAAATGAGATGAATTTCATTGATATATATATATAAAGGTGATACTATTTTATATTGGATATTATAGTAGGTGCTGTATCAACTATAATTTCTGTATCTGAAACTATATAAGGCTTTTCAATAATGTTAAATGTATTTAGTTCAGAGTTAAAAATAACGCCTCTATATTTATATTTTAATGAATTGTTTAATGTTATGAGAGGTGTTAATTTGCCTGTAACCATTTCAATAGAATCATGTATCAATTGGTGTGATCCAGAATCATCGTTTGTGGCTTGTATTAATGTGGATTTAATTTCTTGTATAGTTTCATAAATTTGTATATCGTATGAATTAATAGACTCTTTTTTTCCCATTAATTCAGTTACAAGAATTAATTGTTTTAAATATTTATCGTATTGACTCTGGGTGTTTTCATAATCAGATTTTTGAGTTTTAAACTGTGTGAGTGCGGTTTCTTCAGAAATGAAGTTAAATAAAAGGTTTAATTTTGTTTTAATAATCTCGTCTTTTTCTTCATCAAGAGATTGTCTTAAAGCATCTATTACTTTATCTAAAGTAATTATAGAACCTCTCTCTATATTTATATTTAGTTTACATGGTTTTTGCGAAGAACCTGGATTATTAGCACCACACAATGCTATTAATTTCCGATCTTTCGTAGAAAATATTGTACCAACAGGTTTCTTACAATTGATACATTTCGGCTTAATAAGTAGATATCTTTTACGTTTTTCGGCTTTGGATAGAGATGGGTTATGAATTATTTTATTTTTGAGTCTACTTACATTTTGTTCATACTCATGCTTTATTTTATAAAAAGCATTAAATTGTTCCAATATATCGTGGTTATCCATTATTATATATTATTTATATAATTTTCTGTTGATTAAATCAATTTCGCTATTCCATTTAGGTAAATTTGTAATAAGTTCCTGTCTTTTCTCTCTCTTAACATCCTGAAGGCTTTTAATTTTAAGTAGTATATACTCACGTTTTTCTTTGGATTTTTGTGCTAATTCTAATGGTGTAGATTTACCTTTATACATAAATGTCATTATCATCGCTAAAATAACAATTAATAAAATAAATGCTGAGGCGTTAAAAATATAATAATAATATTTATCTTTGATTTTTTTACAATTTTTAAGAGTTGAATCTAAGAAATATTTTGTTCCTGGTTCAATTAAATTTGGTAAATAACTACTCATAATAATTAATGTTATAATAACAAAATAAATAATACCTATAAAATATATATGGAAGGAGCAACATTGTCGTTAGTATTATTTTTAGTGATAACAATAATATATTTTATTTGTCGTTATATGTATTTTGATTCAAGTTCACTTAAAGTTATTTCGGCAATTTATTTTTTATCATTAATATTATCACAATTTAGTGTTAATATAAGTGTAACAAAAGAACTTTGTGGTGAAAGTAGTTATGGGTTTGCGTTTATATATACTTTAATTCCTTGGGTATTTATTTTCGGCATATTAAATGTAGTATTAATAATGTTTCCGGGTTGGAAAACACCATTTGCTAACACGTTTGGTTATTTATTGGTAAAAGCAGCAGGAGTTAAGAGTCTTCTATTAAATGAAATGTTAAAGGAAAAGTTTGATAAATCAGTAAACTTAAAAGGAGTAAATTCTTCTAATATTTCGAGTGATATAAATGTTTCAATAGATCATATTTACAGTGACCCATCAATGTTAATAAACCAAGTAACTCCTGAAACATTTAACACGTTTTGGACTAGAATGAAACCTTTATTTAGAAAAGGAGCATCAGACAATATTAGCTTAAAGAAAAGGTTTGAAAAATTTGTGGTTTTAAAGGATATTGTAGCAGATTTTATATGGTATTTATTAACGGGTTTACTGGTGTGTTCTATGACTTATAATTCAATGGTAAATCAAAATTGTCAAAGGTCAGTTAAAGAAATGCAGAAACGTCATAAAACATATGAAGATAATGTTAAAAAACAGAAAGAGGATGATGCTAAAAAGGGTAAACCTCGTGTTTATTATACTAAAGATTAAAGTATTAATATTTTATTTTAGGATATGCTAAATAATACAGGACTAATAGATATGAAAGAATTGATAACACTATAACAATTAACCACATCGGTAAAATAGTTTTATGTTTATACCCCATACCAAATTGTCTCAATGAGCCATCATTATTGTAAATAAATCCAGGTTTAATTTTATGGATAATTAAATAAATAACAATGAAAATAACAATTGCGAATGATATAATATGTTTTCTTATAAATGATCTAAGATTCATGATATATATTACATCATTTTTTTTATATTTAGGTAGACTTATTGTTATTTATTTATTATTATAAATTTAGACTAACATTGTTCCCTTCATCACTGCTTTCATCCGAAGACAGATTAAATTCAATAAATTCATTTCCGAAATTACGTTCTTTTAATTTATCTGAATAATAACATTCTGTACATTTTATTTTCCAATTTTCGGGTCCACAACTATTATCACATTCATCATTACCGCATTTTCTATTTGTTAATTCAACGCTGGTATCCGGAATTAATTCACAATATACACAAAATCTTGAGCGTCTTGATGATATAATAGTATGGACACAATTAGGTTTGGAACATATTCTATCTTGAGGTAAAACATTGTCTCTATGAGACCAACAACACGGGAAATGTTTAGTTCCATCCAATATTTTATTACATCCATTGGCTGCACATTTGTATTTTATATTTATTACTTTATTTTGCGATTTTTCAGTTTTTTTGCGCTGCTGAGCCGTAATACATTCATCGCACATTTCTAAAACTGTATTATAATCACTTTTTCTATCACCCTGACGTTTTTTGCATTGTTTACATATAAAATTATCTCTATGATTGGTTTCTTCCCGTTTAAGTTGTTTAAATTCTTCGGCTGAAATAAAGTTATACTTACGAAGACAGCAACTACCAATTGTAAGTGACGGCGCGTGTATATCGTCTTTACGTGTGGCTATATAAATATGTTTAATTGAATGACCGCATGCACATTCATAATTTGTAATATCGGAGTTTATATCTCCAGAGTAAATTTCTTCTTCTCCATCAAACCCCCAACAATCTCTAATATCCTGCCAATTCCCACATTTTAATACAAGTTCAGAGGGTAAATATAAAGCAAGCATTACAGCAAATATTTCTGGATTGTGCCAATTTATATTCCCTTTATTATTTTCAATAAATTCAAATTTGTGTTTATAGTCATTTAATAAGTTTCTTATTTCATTTTGTTTTGCCATTTGAGCATCAATATTGTTTCCATTGATTTGACCCAAACTTTGTTTAATTTTCCTATTATATGACATATATAATAGTTCACTAAGTGTTCTCTTGGTTTTGTCATTAAAAATGACCCTAATTACGGTTTCAGTTCCATCACCTTCAGACATAATTATTAATAAGTAATAATAAAATTACTTATCAATTTTATTTAAAACCCTTCGTCTCCATCATTATCTCCATAATCATCTTCTTCGCCAACAAACATACTTATG
>Ga0206125_10000262_pt1 | contig 70984 bp, 66 predicted proteins | sample Helgoland_Spring_4_FD_148598 | JGI IMG/M metagenome (GOLD analysis project Ga0206125, IMG submission 148598) | Pelagic subsurface seawater microbial communities from Kabeltonne, Helgoland, North Sea - Helgoland_Spring_Bloom_20160331_1 | ecosystem: Environmental > Aquatic > Marine > Epipelagic ...
CTTACCCCCATATATTACAGTTGAGTTATGCTTTATATGATATTTCTTCGAATGAATTGTTAGATACATACGACACTTATATTAAAGTAAACAAAGAAGTCGAAATAAGCAGTGTAATTACCAACCTAACTGGTATTACACGTAAAGATTGTATTAAAGGTGTTTCAATTATAGAAGCTCTGACCGAATTCTACAAAGCATATATTACGGCTGATGTTATTGTAGCGCATAATATCGACTTTGACAAGAAGATGATATTGGTAGAGCTGGAAAGGAACCGACAAGCGATTATTCGCAGTTATCCAGAATGCACAACAATATTTAATTCTACATATGAAGAATTAAATGGTGTAGAACATTATTGCTCTATGCGTAAAGGCACAATCATAACAAACATTATGGTTGAATCTAAATTTCCCGGAAAACCACCCAGTTTAAAATGGCCGAGATTGAATGAATTATATGCCAAGTTGTTTGATGGTGAAACTGTAGATGGTCTCCATAATGCGATGGTTGACGTCTTGGTATGCTTGCGGTGTTATATGAAAATGAGACATAACACCGATTGTGGTCTTCTTCAACAATCTAAATAAAAATTTTTAAATACAGAATTTTATGTAAAATAGTAACTAATTACTTTTTCTTATGGGCTTTCTTTTTCAAGGGGTGTTTGTTTTTTTTTGTTTTTCTGGGTTTGTTTTTATTGTTATTTGTGTATCTTTTGTTTGATTTTTTACCGTTTCCTATTTGTATTGATCGTGGTTTAGGTACATCTGCTTTAGGTAGTTCAGCAATGCGTTTGGGTTCTGGGGTAGCTAATCCAGTTTTAATATCTTTCATCATCTTCTTTAATTCTGTTTCAGGAAGAGGAGTAGTGCTATTTTGTACGGCATTCATAAACTCTATTGAATTGCCCTTCAACATATTAACTACCTCTTCAGGTGCCATTTTATCTAGTTTTGTGTGCAATTCTTTGATTTTGTCTGTTGCACCTGTCACAGTTGTCGGTATTGCGTTAGCGTAAAATTCGATAACCTTTTTTATAATCATACCTATCGCTAATGTTAATGTTCCTGCAGCACCCGTAAAAACATGTGGAGTAGCAAATGTTGCTAATTGATATAATTTCGTAATCGCATATCCTGGATTTGACCCTGTGTGTAAGGCCATAGAACCAATAATATACGTTAATAATGCGTTTTTCACTGTATCGGTCAATACATATGCAACACAATTATCAACTGCCTGTGATGTTCTAACCAGAACCCCAGTAACATATCCAAAAATATTACTCATATTCTTGGTTTCATTCGATTTTGCATCTTCTAGTTGTTTCATTTCAATCGGTTTTGCGTCTTCTAGTTGTTTCATTTCCTTCGATTTTGCGTCTTCTAGTTGTTTCATTTGAGTAAGATCATTCTCCATCACAGCTATAAGTAATGCTACCGCATCCACATTGCCATCCACAGGTTCAGGACGGGGTCTTTTCGTCATTTGGGAATCCGCGTCAGGATCATCATTGCCTATAGGTCTTTTTGGACCACCACCTGGACGAATATTGAGTTTTTTCATAAATTCCTCAAGGTCTGTCATTAATCCGATGTTCTTCTCATATTGTGCCATGCGTGCTTTAACCGCAGTTAATACATTTTGAATTTCATTTGGGTTACATGTATCTTTAATAGTTTGATTGATACTATCGGGGTTTAAAATATTATCAAAATTTATGCTAGATTCCGCGGCTTTTCGCGTAGGCTTCCTAGGTCTTTCTCCTTTTCTTTGCATTTTAATTATATAATAACGCAATATAATAATTAAGAAGAACACATCTCGCATATTTCATCTTCGGTAGTTCCACCTAAAGTTTGTCCTTTATTCTTTTCTGGTTCAATGGTGAACTGTTGTGCTTGATGTCTAGCCCTTCTACGCAAATAATAAATACCAGTTTTCAATCCTTTTTTCCAACCATAAAAATGCATTGATGTTAAATTATTATACGTAGGGTCTTCTAACCATAGATTCAGACTTTGACTTTGGCATACATACGCACCTCTATCCGCCGCCATATCAATCAAATTACGCATAGGAATTTCCCAAACGGTCTTGTATTTCTCCTTAATATCGTCAGGAATAATATCAATTTGTTGAATGCTTCCATTGTTAGCAACAATGTTGTTCTTAATTTTGTCATTCCATATGTCTAACTTGATTAAGTCTTGTATTAAATATTTATTAACTACCATGAAATCACCGGCGATAGTTCTACGACTGTAAATGTTACTTGTAATTGGCTCAATACATTCGTTATATCCTAAGATTTGTGAAGTAGACGCAGTAGGCATAGGAGCAACTAATAGAGAGTTACGAAGACCATATGTTTTAATTTGTTCTTTTAGATTGTCCCAATTATACATCTTTACTTTTTCCATCGGGTCTACCTCCCACATATCAAACTGTAAAATTCCTTCACTGGCAGGTGAGCCATCAAATGTGCTATAACGTCCGTCTACCTTAGCAATTTCACATGACTCGGTTAGTGCTGCGTGGTAAATAGTTTGAAAAATACGGACATTTATTTCTTTTGCTTTATCCGACGCAAATGGTAGATTCAATAATATAAACACATCGGCAAGACCTTGGACGCCAATACCAACAGGTCTATGTCGGAAATTGCTGCGTTCGGTTTTCTTGGTAGGGTAAAAATTAACATCAATCACTTTATTTAGATTATTCGTTACGGTTCGTGCTACTGAATGTAGTTTTACATAATCAAATGTTACATTTCCGTTGTCGTCTGTGACAATAAATGCAGGCAAAGCAATACTAGCTAGATTACATACTGCGGTCTCATTTTCATCCGAATACTCAGTAATTTCACAACATAGATTAGACGATTTGATAGTACCTAGGTTCTTTTGATTGCATTTACGATTCACCGCATCCTTATATAACAAATATGGCGTTCCGGTTTCCATTTGCGCGTCTAAAATCTGAAACCATAAATCGCGAGCCTTGATTGTCTTCCTACCTTTACCTTCTTTTTCATAGTGCGTATATAATGCTTTAAATGCCTCCCCGTATACATCTGACAATCCAGGACATTCATCCGGGCACATTAGCGTCCAATCTTGTCCTGCCTTAACGCGTTCCATGAAAAGGTCATTCATCCAGATAGCATAAAACAAATCACGTGCCTTTAAGTCTTCATCTCCGTGATTTTTACGAAGATCTAAAAATGATTCAATGTCTGCATGCCAAGGTTCCATATACATAGCGAAGCTGCCATTACGCTTTCCACCTCCATTATGAACGAGACCATTATGAATAGTATAATTATGTTCGTGTTTCATTTGTAAATCATATACAATACCATCGTAATGTGTGGGTTTGACATCTTTTACACGGGTTAGTAGATAATTCCCATACTTCATGTATTTAAAAAACTGTTTGTCGTTATATTCTAACCCCATCAAGTCACATACTTCGGGGGTTCTTGGAATACGCAATGTGTATGAAATTAGCTTATTTTCAATCACTCCGCGACTTGTCATGTGTTTTTCACCTACCCTATCGCGAATACTCCCACTTGTTAATATTCCCATTTTTAAACAAATTATGCGGGCACTTTCTATCAAATTTAATGACGTACTATCAAATACTACTTCGTTATTAGACAAACATCCGTCAGTTTCTAACATTCCTTTAAGAATATACTTTAATTTATCAACCGGTAGATTCAACCATTTTGGCAATATACGTTTTTGTTTGGTTTCGTTATAAAAATCATTATATCTAAAAGGCAATTCAAGCTGTCTATTCCAACGTAGATGGGTAATATTTCCATCCACAGTAATAAATGTTTGGATACTTCGTTTTTGGAAATAATCTTCTAAGTATGTTAGCGTATCTGATTTATTTTCAGTATGCATTGATACATAACCAGCGGTATCATTCGAACAATTGATACATCCATCACCCAAAATTATACCATACGTTCTACAATCATCGTCTGTTATATTACTGACATCTTGTTCGTATTTGGGAATTGAATATACAATCATATCGTTTTCGTCCAACTCTTTTGCTTCTACCCATTCAAAAGTTGCATGTTTTTTTTCTAATCGGTTTCTGATAACATTATAATTTAATCCTTTTACCTGATTACGTAAAGCATATACAGGATGTTCTGGAGTAATACGTAATGGAAAGATAGAATGGGTAGTTTTAATTTCTAACATTTCATCATTATATACGTGTTCCAATACGTCTTGTATGACTTCCGTTTCTCCAAGAGCATTATAGATTTGAGTAACACCTGATTCACAATGTTGAATTTCCTTAGGTCCATCGGTTGTATAAATAATAGTTTCTGGATGGACGCATTGGTCGACGTATTTTGCAGTGTGGTTAAATACACGTAACATAGGGACAATTCCATTAGAAGAACCATTTGTTCCACGGATATCACTTCCAGAAGCACGCACATTATGTATATGTAGTCCAATACCACCAGCCCATTTTGAAATTAACGCACAATCTTTCAGTGTGTTATAGATACCTTCAATACTATCATCCTCCATAGCAATTAAATAGCATGATGATAATTGAGGATGAGGGGTTCCAGCATTAAATAATGTAGGAGTCGCATGGGTAAAGTACTTCTGTGACATTAATTCATATGTTTCTATTATTTTATCCATGTCATCACCATGAATACCCATTGCCACGCGCAACCACATATGTTGTGGGCGTTCTACAATTACTTTACCTACTTTCATTAAATACGCACGTTCAAGTGTCTTGAACCCAAAATAATCAATTAAATAATCTCTATTGTAATTGCACAGTTGGTTTAACTCATCTTCATATGTCCTTGCGGTTAGCATCATATCATCAGTGATTAGTGGAGAAGGCTTTCCGTGTTTATCGTTATTCATATATAATTTACTCATGGTATCAACAAACATAGATGATGTATTTTTGCTATGATTCGCAATAATAAGTCTTCCTGCCAACGTGCTATAATCAGGATGAATAGATGCCATGCTCGCACACTGTTCGGCAGACAGTTCATCGATCTTAGCAGTAGAAATATTATCATACAATTGGTCGATGACCTTCATAGCTAATGACGTATAATTAATCTTCAAACTATGCTGAAGTGATGGAACCGGAATATCGTAGGTTTCTTGTCCGATTGTCCGGATACGCTTCAATATTTTATCAAACGATACTATTTCAGTCGTACCAGAACGCTTTATAACGTGCATTTCATCATCCAGATTTGGTGAAGGGGACATTTGTATATATTACACATATACAAATATCTATATTGTTTTACACTAATATTAGGAATCCAATTTGATTAGACATACTTTCTTGGTTAATGGTATATTATTTAGTGTATGGTTACCCGAAACGTCATCGATAGACACTGTCGTCTTTGGGATTCTTCGTTTGGGGGAACGATGTTCGTATCCTTCCATTTTTTCTCTTTCAATAATATCCCATACTTCCTTTATCTTGCGTATTGCTTTTGAAAACCACGATTTATTACGTTGTATCAAAACACATGACATCTCATCTAAATACCAATAAATTGTATTAAATAATATTAGGTTGTCATTACGTGATTCTTCTGTATCTGTATTCACCCATTCCATAATTGCTTCTTGGGTTAATGGTATATCCAAAGGCATATAATGATATACAGGACTATCATTCTCACTTAAATCCTTCTTTATAAAATACAATACCACCCCTCTATAATCTGAGTTCGTTGAATTATTATAGAAATCGTGTTTGTCCTCATATTCTTTAATACGTGTTTCTACAAAGTCACAGTTATCTAAGTCGCACGTTTCCATCTGTATTTGCGTTTGTATCCAATATTCTTCTTTGGGTATGCCGGTTATTTCTCGATTTACGATGTTTTTAATTTCTAACATAGTTCCATATTTTACACTAGACGGTAATACATTAATGCCATCGGGAGAAGCTCCTACAAATGGGTAGGTTGAATGACGTATACAACCAAACTCACCTATCTTCGTCTTATGTGAATCCTCGTAAATCATGGTTGTAACTGGTTCATATTTAACACCCCAATGCATTGCATTTGATGTTCCATATGAAACACGTTCAACTGGACTGTCATATACTTTACATTTTTCATATATCAAACTATTCATTTGGGCTTGACTTCCTAATGCTTTCCATAAACTACTTGCGGATAATAAACTATTGCGGAATTCATACCATTCCTCCGTACGTTGCGCGGGTTGAGGTTGATTTTGAATATATTCAATTGTATTCGCTAATTCTTCATGTGAACTCTTATTTTCATGGGTAAACGTGGATATGGACCGCGATACAATGTGACTATTATAAGATAGATATGATTCATGTTGGTCTTCTACAAACTCTACTATTTGCTGAAATTCCTCGTCATCACATATATTGATGTTTTCCCATTCAATCCACAAGTTGATACTTATACTATTTACCATATCCTTGTAAAATTTGGGTGATGACATTTTAATTACATTGTTGGTATAGCTATCTTCAAACTGGTCGTAAATATCTTCAATGATATCGGCGATTTCATCTTCGTCGAAAGAATCAAACAATAACATAGTTTCTTCAGTTTTACAAGATATAGATGAAGATACCGATATTTCATCTATATCGGATTCACTTGATGAGAAATTGCTAGATATTGTGAACGTTGTATCTGTATCTGCATCTTCGCTACTGCTATTCGTAACATAGAATGGTTCTAACTCTATATCTGTCATTCGTTAGTCTGTAATAATACAACATATTCTTTCTATACACTTTTAACAATTTACTCTATCATATTTTTATCGATAACCGTTTCTTTCAGGATATTATTGATTATCTTCTTTTCAAACTTTTCATCTTCTTCTTTACCATATCCTCCTAACGATGCCTTTGAATATTCAAAGAATTTATCACATTCAGGTGTATCCAATACATCATATTGGGGATTTTCGGCTATCCAAGAATGTACCTGTGCTTTGTTCTTATTTGCTACTATACGGACTGCCTTCCGTATATGAGTTTTCTGTTCGTCTTCCTTAGCCCATATATCCGAATCTTTTACATAGACCGTTTCTCGTTTCCAATCAGTACAGTGGATTGGACGCGCATGTGGCTCCATATCACGTATACGTTCTACCATAATATCGGATATTCCCTTTACATACCCTAATTCCCCGGTGTTAATAAAATCATCTATCGTTAATTCGATTGATTGAATAAAATCGTTCAAATTTATAGCATCTTTACACGTCTCGTTTAGAAACACATTTAAGTTGAATTTGTTATTATTAGTAGTATTATTGATTGTATTGTTATTCGTTGTGTTTCCAGCGTTCTTCGCAAGTCCTATTACCATTTCATGAAGTTCTTTATTTTGCTTTAATAACTCAACAATCAATGTTGCGTCAATTTGTTGGGGTTGTATCTCTTTGGTATCTTCCAAATATTCTTCGTTTAGTTTATTACATGTCTTTTTATGATAATGCAATCCTTGTCTATATTTATATTGCTTTCCGCATTCACATGCGAATATAAGTAGATTGGAGGTATTCTTGTCATCATTTGTCATTTTTATATGTTTTGCTGTATGTAAATGACGATTATAGTCTTTTTTATTACAGCATACAAACTTACAAGTTTCACATGAAAAATGTAATGGGGTTTTTTGGGGTAGATTTGTCATGAATGTCACTATATATTATAGTGACAAATAATACCTCTAAATACATCGGTCTCTAATATACTTAATTATTTATGCAACCATGAATTTTACAAATAATTCCAAAAATGCTGCATTTTCATCACATTCGTCATTTTGGAAAAGTAATATTTCAAAACTATCTTGCACATATCAAAATTGGACATTTTATAAATGTCCATTTTTATATTTTGTAGCCATTTCTTTTTTGTGTTTATTTAGCGTAAAATTATTTAATAATTAATAGTATTATTGTTAGTTGCTTGTTCTCGCATTCTTCACAAGTTCTATAACCATTTCGTGTAATTCTTTATTTTGCTTCAATAACTCTAATATTAATGTTTTGTCATCTTGTTGTGGTTCTTCAGATGAATTAGGGGTATCTTTGTGGTTTACGTTGTTACAAGTTTGTTTATGCCTCCACAACCCAGAATGATATTTATATTCTTGTCCACACTTATCACACGAATACATAGGCATTTTACTTGTATCACGATATATCTTGTTATGTTTTTCGGTAGTTAAATGAGATTCATAATTACTCTTTTTATTACAAGAGAAGTCACATTTTTCACAAGAAAACTTGTCCGGTTTTCTGGGAATTTCCTCAGATGTATTTGCTTGTTCGTGTTCTAAGTTAAGATGTCTAGGTCGTTTATTATGTTCGGCTTGTGCTTTCCGAGTGTCAAAAAAAACTTTACACGTATTACAATATAAAACTTCTCTTTTCGCCCTTGCTACAACTTCTCTTTTTGGTTTTCGTGTAGGAGAAGGCTCAATGCTGTTTAATGTTGCTTTATATTCTTCAAAATATTGTTGCTCTTGTTTCTTTGCTGCCATCAAATCCTCGCAATTATGGAAAGCAATAATTTCCATAGTCCAATTATCCCAGCCCATATTGTCTCGGATAACGTTGTATAATTTACAGTTGTAGTTCACGGACTTTGGATTTATACAGCCTTGTTTGTGTGCGTATTTTCTCTGGACGAAGTTAGTAGTATGTCCTATATATAGGTCATTTACAGATGTGTCGTTACACAAAATCCTGTAAAATATAGTATTGGAATAATCTATCTTAACTTTTGGCATCTTATACATAGTCTTATGCCAACTCTTTATATCATATTTGCAAATGACAATAAGATAAACAAATTAAGCGTGACCTATTATAGCACAATCTAATCTTTTACCAGCGTGTCCGGTAGTTAATGAATCAGAATGGTCTCCTTTTCCTAAGTCATCTTCGTCTACATGGACGATGATAGACCTCCCAAAAATGGAATATTTTCCATATAGGGTAATTTTATCAGTAGATATATGAGTGTTTACTTCTCCATAATCGTTTGCTACTATGTTCCCTAAATCACCTGCGTGACTATTCTCTCCATTTAACCCACCGTGCGTTTTATTATGTGGGTTCCAATGACCTTTACATTCCGAACAATCTTTTTTTAACAAATTTCCTTTTTCGTGAATATGAAAACCGTGTTTACCAGGAGATAAGTGTTTGACATGTATGTTTATTTTAACCGGAGATTGACTATCATCTTGATAAAATGTAACATACCCTCCTTCTAATTTACCTTGAAATACTGCTATACCTTGCATATATGTTAGTTATATTATATGTGTCTATAAAATCTTCAAAATAATACATAACGTCGTTTATCTATTCTAATCAAAATATAGTATTCATTTATGTAATGAGTTCTAAGTCTATATCTGTGGATTTAACTTCAAAAAAAACAAGGGAGGAAATAGAAGAAGAAAAACATATAAGAGAACAAGAGAAGAAAACCAAGAAACGTCAAAAACGGGTCGTAACAAATCATAAAAAATGGGAGTTTACAGAGGAAGAATTACAATGTTCTCAACAGTTACAATATATTATGCAAATAACAAATGAAAAAGAGAATGATACAAAACAGTACAGATGTATTTATGACAGCTTTAGACAGAAACTGAGTAGTTATCGTACTCAAGATACAATAAAAGACCGTTATTCCGAAGAAAATTTTACAGATATAGAGAACATTGTAGAATTATTACAAGAATCGGGCAATATATGCTATTATTGTAGAGAACCGGTCAATGTTCTCTATGAATATGTGCGAGATCCAAAACAATGGACGCTTGAACGAATAGATAATAATATAGGTCATAATAAAGGAAATCTAATGATAGCGTGTCTCGGTTGTAATTTAGGTAGGAGAACAATGCATCAGGAAAGATATGTATTCACAAAACAACTGAGTATTGTAAAAAAAGATTAACACCAAAACTGATATATAAACATTTCTACAATTAAATCAAATGACAGATTTAAATAATGGTATCGAGAACAATCACCAAAATATATATGACAAATTAGACTATTTCTATCAAACAAATAAAATCCCCCATTTGATTTTTCACGGTGAATCGGGTGCCGGTAAACGTTACATAGTAGATAAGTTTATACAGAAAATATACAATAGCGACAGACACAAAATCAAGCAAAACGTAATGATTGTAAATTGTGCGCACGGTAAGGGTATAAAATTTATACGTGAGGATTTGAAGTTTTTCGCGAAAACGAACATACGGTCAGACTCAGGAGCATCTTTTAAATCAATCGTATTAATTAATGCTGACTTCTTAACAATAGACGCACAATCAGCATTAAGACGATGTATAGAGTTATTTAGTCATACCACCCGTTTTTTTATAATTGTAGAGAACAAACATAAACTATTGAACCCGATATTATCTCGTTTTTGTGAATTGTATGTTCCCGAATATATTAAAGATAGAAAAGTGGAGAATTTACATCAGCATTTCATGAAAGAATATATAGCCCCAGCAACAAATACGAATGAGTGGATAGATGAAAACTTAAAAAAGATAGATATAAATAACCATATGAAACTAATGCGGTTTGCTGAGATTTTGTATCAAGAAGGTTTATCTTGTTATGACTTTATAGGATGGGTGAAATATACAGACACAATAACGGACAAGAAAAAGATCGAAGTAACAGTTTGCTTTAATAGTATTAAATCAGAGTTTAGGAATGAAAAGTTGTTACTATTATACTTATTGGATTATTTGTATTTACGTTTAAACCCCACCTTAAAAAGTGTATTTACAATATAATTAGATGGACGATTTTGTTTTATCCAACTTACAGGAATCCCGAAATGAATGGTGTAGTCGCTTAGTTAGTATCTTTACCCCTCTAATTTTAGGGGGTGTAAAATCACTATTCAACGAATCATGGAAGTTATGTATTGATAATGACGAACCAAACAAGTATTTAATGACATTTCAGAATTTACTATCAAGAATTCCCAAATGGAATAACGAAATAATAGAAGATGAACGAAAACGCATAATTGAACGTAGTGGTTGCAATTATTTAGAAGACTTGATAACTTGCGTCCATATTATTCAATTAAAAGTTTTGACGTGTATTCGTGTTGGAAACAAACAGAAGAAGATCGATATTTCAATTCCTAAGTTAGACAGTTTTATTCACAAGGTATATATCAATGTCGCACGTAAGGTATATTCAAACGTATATCTATTTGACAAGAATATAAGTCCATTACAGCTACAAAAGAACAATCGTGAACTTGAGACTATAATCCAAGAATGTGTTCTCATTTCAATTCGCGAAAGCATTCCAACAGAGGCCATTATCCGTGCTTATATGGATGAAAGTGTAGAACACGAAGAAGAAGTAATAATTGAAGATGTCAATGAAGAAGAGGAGAAAGTGGCCGAAGATATTATTGTTCCGTCAACCCAACCTGAACGGATGACGGATATTGATGAATCTGTTCCCGAAGTTGTGCCTGCTATTCAAAATATAGACAATGATGCGGTTGTAACAAAGTTGTCGTTTAACGATATGGATGCTGTATTAGATGAGTCTGATAACGTGAAGACAATATCAGCACCTAAGTCGTTAGACAGACTGGCAGAAATTAGCACGGAAAGAGCTTTCCATAGACAATTAGAAGAAGAATCTGATGACGAACGTATCCAAATCTCAACCGAACAGGTAGACTTACGCGACTTTGATGAACTCGGTTCATCTCATTCAGTTCAAAATAAGGACGACAATATTATTTTAGATGGCATAGAAGAACTAATCTAATTTAGGGCAATTCGTCTGTTCGCAAATAAAAAAATGACAAAAAATTATATTAGTAATGGAAAAAGCATTTATACTATCTTTGTTTATAACCGCAGTCTTCTTTGTGTCCAAGTTAATTGATATGAAATATATCAGCAAGGAATGGAAACCCATACGGGGTGTTATGCGTGAATCTTTGGTTGTATTCGTATCCAGCATGATATCTGTAGTGGTATTCTTTTTAACAAATGGCAGAATTGGTGATTTCTTTGATATTTTAACGGAAAGCAAGACACTTAAACCCTCTGCTACCGAAGTATTCACTGGTGAACCTGGGTTCTAAATACACTATAATTAAAATTTGATTAATTATATTGTAAAAATTGATAACTTATATTGTAAAAATTAAGTAGATATATTATAACAATGAGTGCGACTCAAAATATTAAACAGTTTAAACGTGATGGGATAAAGGCGCTAGATGATTTATCGGAAGAAAAGTATGTTACCTTAATAAAAAAGGCGAATGATACATATTATAATAATAAACCATTGATGTCGGATAATGAGTTTGATATTGTAAAGGAATATTTTGAAAAGAAGTATCCAAACAATCCGGTCGTAAATAATATTGGTGCGCCAATAACAAAACACAAGGTTACTTTACCGTATAATATGCCTTCAATGGATAAAATAAAGCCCGATACAGACGCACTAGACAAATGGATGAAAAAGTATACAGGAAATTATGTACTGTCTTGTAAATTAGATGGAGTTAGTGGAATGTATACAACTGAAAATAACACCCGAAAATTATATACACGTGGAGATGGTAGTATCGGACAAGACATAACTCATATACTTCCAGCGTTAAATTTACCCAAACGAGAAAATATAGTCGTTCGTGGCGAATTTATAATATCAAAAACGAACTTTGAAGAGAAATACAAAACTAGGTTTGCGAATTCAAGAAATCTAGTATCAGGTATAATAAATAGCAAAACATTAGATAACAAGATAAATGATGTGGATTTTGTAGCATATGAAGTAATAACCCCATTATTACCACCAATCGACCAGATGAAATTATTAGAAGAATATGGATTTATTACAGTTAGAAATTTACAGATGACTTCTTTAACAAATGATATGTTATCTCAATTGTTAATTGATTGGAGACGCAATTATGAATACGAAATAGATGGTATAATTGTATCCGATAATAAAAAATATGCTCGCAACGAAAAAAATCCCGAACACTCATTCGCGTTTAAAATGGTATTATCAGATCAAGTAGCGGAATCAAAAGTAGTTGATGTAATATGGAATGCAAGCAAAGATGGGTATTTAAAACCGCGTGTACGAATAGAGCCAATAAATATAGGTGGCGTAAAGATAGAATATGCCACTGGATTTAACGGCAAATTTATAGAAAATAATAAAATAGGCATTGGTGCTGTAATACAGATTATAAGAAGTGGTGATGTAATACCATATATAAAATCCATAACAACAGAAGCAGAAACCGCAAAAATGCCAAATATGCCTTACCATTGGAACGAAACGAACGTAGATATAGTGTTGGATAATATAGACGACGACGTAACAGTAAAAGAAAAAAATATAACCAGTTTCTTTGTAGGTATAAACGTAGTTGGATTATCAACTGGAAATGTCAAACGATTAATGAATGCTGGATATGATTCAATTGTAAAAATAATTCATATGAAAAAAGAGGAGTATGAAGGAATAGACGGATTTCAATCAACGATGATAAACAAAATATACAATGGAATCAAAGATAGATTGAATAAATCAACATTAGTAGAAATAGTAACCGCATCAAATATGCTAGGAAGAGGTATTGGAAAAAGAAAGCTAGAGCCTATTTTTGAAATGTATCCTAATTTATTTACACTTTTGATTTCAAATCAAGAATTAAAAGTAATGTTGCTTTCGGTTAATGGAATTGGTGACGAAAATGCGAACAGTATAGTAGAAAATATGAAAAAAATGAAGGAGTTTTTAGTAGATGCGAACTTAATACATAAATTGTGCAATCAGTCTACCCAACATCCCAAATCAATCGTTCAATCCAACCATATATTACATGGAAAAAACATAGTAATGACAAAAGTCAGAGACGCCAATATAATATCCGCATTAGAAGAATATGGTGGCAAGTTAGAGAATAGTATAACCAAAAATACATTTGCGTTAATCACAAAAAGTCACGACGATGTTTCATCTAAAACGAAAAAGGCAAATGAATTAGGAATCCAGATAATGACCCCAACCGAATTCTCTGAAAAATATCTATAACTATCGTATAATTTTATTGGGTCTCGGTGATATGATATATACTTCATTCTCCTCAGAAAATCTAACCGATTTTTTTGTGATGTTAACTTTCTTTATGGTAGGAAACATTGGTACGAACAATGTGCAAACCGCCGGAGATATTTGTTTGATACAATACATTGCTTTGTTTTAAATATGCACACAAAAAATAACATACATTCCCAAATATATGTTATTTTGATAACTAAACATATTTTGGAAGACAATTAATATCTACCATATGTTTATCCGCGTCTTCATTTTTACTGATAAATTGATTGAAAAATGAGAACCGCAATTGTTCTTGAGGGGTATGTTTATGTACTGTACGTGCGATCATTTTATATAATTTAAAATCCGGGTAACGTTCTTCTCCGTTTTTTTTATATAATATATTCTTATCATTGTCATCTAGACACCATCTATGTATTGTTTTTTGCAATTCATCGTAATCATTATAATCTAAGCGTTCTGGGATAATAAAATCGTAAATAGAACACCCCAGTCGACATAAATCAAAACTCATGTTTGGTTCTAGTCTTGGTTTTTTATTATTAAAGAATGGTTCACAGTTGTATTGAGTGTCCGCATCTCCTCCCTGACCAAAGCTATCAGAACAATATGTTGTGCCATTAAATCGATATATACTTCGCCCAAAATCAATTATTTTATATATTCTACCATAAGTGGGAACTTTATATACAATATTCTCGTACTTGTAAAACAAAAATGGAATATCGGTTTCAATATACATAATATTATTCGTATGAAGATCATTGTGTGTAAATGAAAATAGCTTCTGATATATAATAAGTGTCATTACTATTTGAAAAAGAGCACTTGCGGTATTGTCAACTGTAGCATTGCCCGATATAAATAGGTCATCCAGAGTGCCGTCACATTTTTCAAGACATATCATTTGAACGGGATAATTTCTAATATATGCGTTTTGTTCTTCCTCTCGATTCGACGTGCTGTCGGAATTATCTGAATCGTCATATTCAGTCTCAGATTCGCTCTCATTATTTTCATTTGTATCCGTATCCGTGGTATATGCGATAGAACTATCGTCATCACTTGATTGATTATCGTCATCACTTGATTGATTATCGGTATTGTTGTCAATTGTGCTGTCGTACATAATACAATCGTCAAGTGTATCAATCGCAATATCGGATACATCAACTAGACATTCTGTTAATGAAACTGCTGTAATATTATGATTTGTTTTAGAGATACATAGCTTAGGTCGTTTTTTCCTGGATTCGTCATCGTGATACTGGTCTACGTCTATATTTTCAAGAGTAAAAAGAGTATTCATATTGTCATTAAAAAACGTGGATGAAGATAAATAATCAAGGTCATCTGACACGTCGTACTTATAACTATTTTGGATTCCTATAAATGAACCGTAAAAATCTAAACAATTGAAGACATTATGAGTTTGTAGTGTCATACTACTCAAATAACAGAAAAATGAATCAACATATGAACAGTTATGGTTAGAACTTACTTTAGAAAGTACATTATCTGAAGAGTCTTTTAAAATACAAGTAGGATAAGGCAAATTATGAATATATTCTTTATCATTTTCATACTTTCCTACCATATAATGTAGCGGGTCTAATAATGGAGAATATTTAAAGAATACATCTTGATTATGTTCGATATTCGACATATCGACAACCAAATGAGTATTGAGAAAATGCTTAGAATGATTGAGTTGAATAGTATTATAGTTTTTACAAGAAAGAGTAAATAGTGTATCATAAACAGGGTTATATTTCTGTAGTTTGTCTAGTTGAAATGGATTGTAGTTATTTTCAATATCACTATGTGATTGTATATAATTTTGTTCTAAAGATGATAAGTCAATTGAGTTAGTTTTATAATATCCAATGGAAAATTTATTATCACCCATCATTTTTGTATTCATATACAAGTTTTACTATAACTATTTAATACATTTTTATGCTTAAATACAAACTAATACACGTATAATTTCGTAACAAGAATCATAATCTCGTTTGAATTACTTTAGAATAATATAATATTAAAGTATTGTAACAGTAATAATGAGCTTAGAATTAAAAAAATTTAACATGCGCGAAATAACATTTAAACCTGATGAAAATAAAGGACCAGTAATTGTTATGATAGGAAGACGTGATACAGGTAAATCGTTTTTAGTAAGGGATTTGCTATTTTATCATCAAGATATTCCAGTTGGAACAGTAATGTCTGGAACTGAAGCTGGAAATGGTTTTTATGCCGCTCACGTTCCTAAGTTATTTATTCATGAAGAATACAACACAGTCCTTATTGAAAATATATTGAGACGTCAAAAAACGGTATTAAAGCAAGTAAACAAAGAAATAGAACAACATAAGAAGAGCAAAATCGATCCAAGATGTTTTGTAATTTTAGATGATTGTTTATACGACCAATCATGGACTCGCGATAAAATGATGCGATTATTATTTATGAATGGTCGTCATTGGAAGGTAATGTTAATAATTACAATGCAGTATCCATTAGGTATTCCTCCCAATTTAAGAACAAATATAGATTACGTATTTCTTTTACGTGAACCATACTTGACAAATCGTAAGAGAATATGGGAGAATTATGCGAGTATGTTTCCAACATTAGAATCATTTTGCAGTGTAATGGACCAAACTACCGAGAATTATGAATGCTTAGTCATTAATAATAATGCGAAATCCAACAAATTAAACGACCAAATTTTCTGGTATAAAGCCGAAGACCACCCTCCATTCAGATTAGGAGCAAACGAATTCTGGGAAATGTCAAAGAAGTTGGGTTCTGACGATGAAGATGAGGCGTACGACCCAAGTAAAGCCAAACGAAGTAAGGGACCTGCTATAAACGTAAAAAAAAGCAAATGGTAATAGTGTATTATGTAGATATAGAATACACTATTCGTAATGGTATGAGTTATGGGTCATATAGGTCTTCATTCACCTCAATTTCATCATCTGAATCAAAATAATCATCGGTATCAGATAAATTATTTGTACGAACATGAACGTCAGTTACATGAATGAGTTCATCTAAGCGTGTTGAAAATTCTGGGTCAAATGCGAACAATGATGTATTGCTCTCATTGGCAATTTGTCCTTCTTCAGTTGTATCGTCGTCTGATATATCGTCTTCTATCGTTGTATATTTTGTAATCGGTTTTACATATAATACTGGTTCAGATTTACCATTGAGAGTAATAAAGGATGTATATTTTCTCCCATCTTTGAATACAAATATTTTCCTACCGATTCCGGGACATTCTTTAATGATACTATTCATTTTTCGGGACATAAGTTTATAATTAGGTATCTTTTTACTAGCATCAAAATTATATCTGAAATGAAGGAAATTCGTAACGGATGATTTAAATGTTTCAATAAGAATATTATCTGGAAATTCAACGTCTATACTTATTTGTGGATACTCTTGAAGCATATCGTAAATGCTTTCAATAATTTCATCTTCGTCTTCATTATTAACGAATTGATTAATGTATATATCACGTATAATAAGTAGATTATGTTTCGCAAATAGTGCAATATCGAATTCACATAGAAAAAACTGATGTATAACATTCGGAACAATTGCCAGCTGGTGTTTCATAGCGAAATATATATTATATAAATTACTTTTAGAAATAACAACCCCACTATATGAATTTTTAGGTGGTATTGGTTCTGAATGAAACATAGGAGAATTCGAAATCGACGAAATAATAATCCGCGAAAGATCTTGTAATGTAAATAGGTAAGAACAGTTGTTTTCATATAACCGAAACACATTTGTTTGTGAAGGTAGGATGGGTGTTAAAAATAAGTCGTCAGTAACCTTTATTTTTGAGTGTCTAGATTTTATACGTTTGGCAAGAGTATTAAACGCCCAATATGTCTTCTGGATTTTACAAAAGAAGTCAATATACAATTTGCGATTTTCACCTGAAAAAAAGAAACTGTCAATATATGTGTTTTTTATGTTTTTGAATTTTGGTTCATCTGAGAATACAAAAACACATTTTACAAAATCTATATGCAGGTTATTTTTCGAATTCTTAAATATATGTTCGATATACGACATACGTCCGATAGATTTATGGCTGACATTTCCGAGAGATTGACAGTTATCAATATCTATATCTGTATGATAATTTACATCATGTATAAAGCATTTATGAGCTATATACGTAAAAGTTTTCATATTATCTATTAAATATACTCATGAATATTTATATCTTTTCTGTATAATATATAACTCCACGTACACGCATGACTAGATATTGTTGAATTGAATAAAATATACATTTGTGCTTTATTCAATTTATGATAATAGCTAACTTACTCCTCTTTTGCATCATCATCAATAGCTAGTTCATCTTTCAAGTTAGCAGATTCTGAGCTAGCCGCATCGCGCGATTCAAAATCAACGTTTTCGATAACCCCATTTAAGTTACCCTCCTCATCAATCGTCTGTGTAAGAACATTACCGTGTGCCTTAGCCTTTTCAATATTTTCCATAATGGCCTTCTTCTTGGTATCACGAACACGGTCTTCAAACTCCTTCTTTGCGAGTTCTTCGTTTTTCATTTTCTCTGAATGTAGAGCATTAAGTTGGTCTTCCATGTGCTCTACTCTACCAGTTTTGTATGCATCTGGGTCCCAAGGAATCCAAACACCAACCGGACCCACATAAATATCATGATTTGGATCGCCTTCGCGTAGCTTTTTACATTTTTCCTCTGCTTCATCTTGACTTCCAAAAACCCCACGTATCTTAAGACCACGAACAGAGGTCTGGAAAGCGTGTTCGCGATTGAATTGTTCGTTTAGCTTATCCTCCTGCTTATCTAAGAAGTTCTTGTAATCATCTTCAATTCCACTCTTCTTCAATTTATCAGATTCCTCTTTAACAAAATCATTAAAATCACCAATTAGTGTCTCTACGTTAATGTTGTGTTTATATGAGATAAAGTGGATGAATTCAAAATACCTTTCCATAGATTTAGAAAACTCCCAGTTCTTAATGAACTGATTGAATAGATAGACTTCTCGCTTCTGTAGGATTTTCTCAGGCGATACAAATGACATACACGCGAATTTTTGTCCGGCAATAGATTGGTCTTCATCACATAGGTCGACATATTTAGCGTTTAGTGAACCATCGGCATTCATCTTTTTCTCGTATCCAGACATTTTAGGAATATACAAACTATACCATTCATTATTTAAGTGATTTCATGTATTATTAATAAATTATAATATTTTTTTTGTTAGGGTATAATATAAACGAAATGTTTGATTTAAACGAGTTAGTTAAACGCGCTATTAAGTACTTGATTGAAGGTTTAGTTGTTGCTCTTGCAGCATTCGCTATCCCTAAGAAACAACTGAATATTGAGGAGATCATTATTATTGCCCTAACTGCTGCTGCCACATTCAGCATCCTTGATGTGTTTATCCCTGCTATGGGTTCTTCCGCACGCGGTGGTGCTGGTTTCGGTATTGGTGCTAACCTGGTGGGTGGACTTAAGATGGTTGCATAAATAAAGTATAAATTTTATTGAAAAATGATATAGTTCAATAAAATGACAATAGATTATATAGGAATGAAAACCAATTCCAAGAAACAAGGAGGAGCGAAAATGCCTTATGTAGGACCTTATTATCAAAGCCCCAGCATAAAATTATGGGACGGCGTTTCTAAAAATGATTATAAAATGGTTGAATCAGCATTTAGGGAAGGTGCTGATGTAAATTATAAAAACGACAATGGACAGTGGTTTTTATTCGTTGCAGTAGAAAACAACAATATAAGAATGGTTAATTTATTGCTTGAAAAAAGAGTTGATGTAAATGTAACAAACGATTATAATAATACGGCTCTTTTTATTGCTGCGATAAATGGTAAGAAAGACGTCGTTGAATTATTACTTAAAAAAGGTGCCGATATAAACAAAGCCACTATTGATGGTGACACCATACTTATGGGTGCAATTAATTATGGTGATGAAGAAGTCATCAAAATACTACTGGCTTATGATGAAGGAGGCGTACGTGTTGATGTGAATGCGCGGAATAATCATGGGGAAACGGCTCTCATTCGTGCGGTTGAAAACGGAGACTCAGAAATAGTCTCAATGCTGGTGAAAGCAGGAGCTGATATGAAGATTCGGGATAATTATGGAAATACACCTCTTATTCGGGCAAGTATGATAGGCGAGGAATATATACTTGATGTTCTACTGGATTTAAGGGCCGATGTGAATGCGACGAATAATGCTGGGGAAACTGCGCTCATTGCTGCAATCAGACTTGGGAAGTCAGTAATAGTGGAACGGCTACTGGATTTAGGGGCCGATGTGAATGCGACGAATAATGCTGGGGAAACGGCACTCATTGTGGCAAGTAGACTTGGGAAGTCAGTAATAGTGGAATGGCTACTGACTCTCGAGGAAGAAGAGGAGGAGGATGGAACCTATATGAATGTATATGGAACCGATATTAATGTGGTAGATGCTACCGGCAATACAGCTCTCACGGTGGCAAGGCATTATAGACACGATGAAATCGTAAAATTGCTACTGGATGCAGGAGCTGACGACACCATTATTCCCCCACCCCCTCCTCCTCCTCAACATTCAAGACCTCAACCCGATAATATGACACGATTACTTGTTCGCGATAAAGTTTCATTGGAAAAAAGTGAAAAGAATCCATTTACTGGTTTGGAATTAACAAGCTTCGACCTAATATTACGGGAACCCGTACAACTTTGCGATTATGTGAAGAATGATAAAGAAAATTTATTGTTTATTTTTTATAAACAAGTTGCAATGATTGAGAAATCCAGAATTAAAGACTTTATCTCACAAGATACTCTGGATAAAAACAAGATTATATATCAATGTAAAAAGACAGACCAATCTTTCCAACCTCGTGATGAAAACATAGTAGGTGGTCCTGCTTTAAATATGGATATAATTGGGTTACTTGGAGTCATGGTTCCATTATCATACTTAGATGAAGTAGTCAACGGAAAACATCAAATATTTGTCATTAAATCAACAAGCGCTAATAAAACTATGCCAATCGCATCGTTAAATACACGATTGGGAGGAAATGTAGTCAGTTCGAATCACTGTCAGGCTGAGGTGGCGATTCAAGTAAGCAAACTGTCTTATGTTGATAATGATGTTTTAATTGGAATGTGCAAACCAGGAGGGAAACGAAAATCCAAAAGAAGAACAAAGAAATCCACAAAAACAAAGAAATCCACAAAAACAAAGAAATCCAAAAGAAGAACAAAGAAATCCACAAAACGACCCAAGCTATGATAAACATAAACGGTATTATGAAAATAAATTTTATTGAAAAATGATATAGTTCAATAAAATAATAGTATAAAAAGAAGTATAATATATATTATAATGGATGCACCTACAACTCAGGAATTACATAATGAAATAACCGCATTACAACAACAGGTAAATACATTAAAAACTCGTCTTGCGAAATATACAAACAATGATAGACATAAACGGTATTATGAAAATAATAAGGATAAGGTTAAGCAAAACGCAAAGCTATATATAGAGAGATTAAAAGAAGAAAACCCGGAAAAATTAAAAGAGTACAGAAAGAAGGCATATATGAATAGAAAACAAAAGGATACCGTACATGATTAAGCATCATAAAATGGATTGTCGTGTATTTTCATTCCACAATATTGCTGTGGTTCTTTTTTGTAATCAACTGGATTATGTATGCCAGCTTCCTTAGCACATTCAAGTAAAAATTTAAAATTGCTCCAAAATTCGGTTTTATGTCCTATTGATTTTGTCATTACATGTGCCAATTCATGAATGGCCACAAATGTTAACGTGCTCTCGTCAATTAAATGGTCGTTATCTTGTTTATCTTTATTTAAACAAAACGCAACCTTTTCACCTTTATTTTCACTATATGCGGTATAACTACTGGTCGGGAGGGTTTCCATAATTTTCTTTGGGTTGAAATTAGTATGTAGTCGTTTCACATTTTCTTTGTCTGGATATTTGTCGACAGTATAGGTAACCAACGCCTTACATTTCCCAGTTATCTTTGCTAGTAAATCCGCAGCTTTTTCTATATTTTCCCTTTCACGGACACAATATTTATTACCATCCACAGAAGATACAATGCATGTCAATTGAAAACTTTCGTAATTTTCGCGGTATACATAGAAACTTGTGCTTAATATAAACCCGATAATAAAATATCCTAAAATGTCTTCACTTTTCATTATATATTCTTGTGATAAAAATACACTTACCTTGAAAAATATTATATAACAATAATTGTAATATAATATCAAAAACCATACTTAAGCACGTCCTCCGATCTCCATAGGCTGACGGGTAGAATCACCGTCAATAGTGCTCTGGTTCCATGGGCCAATATCGGACTTGGCGATAACGGGGTCAGAACGAAGTTGAAGGTTAGCATTTCTCATGGATTGACCGACAGTATCCAGACCAATGTGGTAACCAGCATCAAGAAGGTCAGGCATCTTTACACCCTCATCATCAACATTGGTAGGGTTTAATTTATTCCACTCACTATTCTTATCAGTAGGTAATAAGTCAGTAGGGTTAGCTACAGGCTGAAGAGCATATCCAGCCTCAGTCTTACCTTCAGCGGGTTTAGGACCAGTTGTAGCAGTAGGCTCAGTTGCCTCTTCCGCATCCATCTCTTTGGTACCATCCTCCATCATATCACGCACCATCTTCATTTGTCCGTTATATGACATTAATCCCCAGATCGCGATTATAGATATGATTAATACTAACAACATCTTTGGTGAAAAAAACTTAGCAAGTCCACGTTGAATATCCTTAAACATTTTGTTTATATAAACGGCTGATAAAAAATATTCCCGACATATTGTAAAAATGCTAAAATATAAAATATAATGATTCATGATTAATTATATTCATTTTCACTATTTATACTTTCATCGTCAATCTCTAAATCACTTGTATCGCTATCGATATCATTCAACATATAGGTATTCTTAATATTCTTTGCCTCTAAATATGAAGATAATGCCAATTCTTTTGCCATTTTCGCTTTTTGTCTGGCATCTCGATACATTTGATAATATACTTCATTTGGTTCTTTTAATGTTAATTTGTCGCCAGTAGGCAACTCTTCTAAAGTAAATACTACTTCTTCCATCGAATCTTCGAAATTATTTGTATTTACAGTATTGTTAAATGTGTTGTCAATATCAGTCGAATCTGTATTTACATCCATAACTTTCTTTACCGGTTCATCCATATTCGAATTTACTGTATCAGTATCAATATCAATATGGTCGTTTTCTGTGAATTTTCCTAAATTATTTGCGCTGTTATCAGATTCGGGTAATAATATATCGGATTGTTCTATCTTAGATGAAATATCATCGATCACGTCATTTACAATGTCATGTGCGATAATATCGTTAGTAGTTACAGTCACATTATCAGGTATGACACTAGTATCTAACTCAATTGTCGAAACAGTTGTATGTGGTGGTTGAATTGTGGATTTTGTTTGTATAACGCACTTATCAAATAGTTTAAATTCTTCCGGTCTGGGTAATAATGCTTGTTTCATTTCAAGTTCTATTTGAAAACTTCTAGCAGAGCACTTGATACCTTGAACTTCAATCACATTCATTAATTTCGTGTTCTCGGTGATTGTTGTAAAGTCTACAATGTTCTCATCTTCGTCGTATATTTTAATAGATGGTTTTTCTAATGCTGTAGGAACATTTGTTCGTATCAAATAGAATTTGCCGGATTTGTAAATTTTTAACGGTGACGTAAAATAGTTTTCAATATCCGCCTTCTCCATGTCGCCATCAAACCACGTATCGCGATGATTATAAATATATTGAATGCAATACTCTTCTAATTTTTCAAACCAATGAATAATATATTCGTCTTCATTTGTAAAAAGGAGGTCGGTATAATATTTTCTTCCATTCTTTACAAATCCGTTGCGTGTACGGCATGTAGGTGGCTGTATATATAGTGGAGTATTGTCCTTCTTAAACCGGATAAAGTAGTTTGCTCCTGAAATAAGAGTTGGTTTTGACAACACTAACTTCTCAAAGTCAAAATCCCGCAACTTTTCATTCGTATCGTAAATCTGTTCCATCATAATTTGGTATGTCTAGTTGTCTTTATTATAATTTCATCATTAAATATTAGTTTTACGTTTAAAATAATCGTTTCATTTCTTTGACTTTTGTATTACGAAATGTATGAAAAGTTTACGAGATAGTTGCATAGAATTTTTCCAAGACGAGAATATAAAACGCGATTTACGGGAAATAGCAAAACCGATACTTAATACAATATACGACGAGTTGAATATATACGTTTGGATAATCTTTGTTTATAATATATTTTTGATTTTCATCATTTTAGCAAATTTATTTTTATTACTTCGGTTGTTAAGATATTCAAATAAGGTATCATACTTAGATTAAAATGTGTTATTATAATATAATGACATCCCATACGACAAAAAAACGTTCATATAAAAAACGCACTTCTAAAAAAACGACACATAAAGGCGGCGATATCAAAATGTTTGGATACACTTGTACCAACAAAAATGATAATGATGAAGTAAAAGTAGAGGAAGAAGAGGATGAAGTAAAAGTAGAGGAAGAAGAGGAAGAAGAGGAAGAAGAGGAAGAAGAGGAAGAAGAGGAAGAAGAGAAAGAAGAGAAAATTGCCGGGGCTGGTAAGAAGGGTCGTAAATCTAAAAAGTCAACAAAAAAGGGACGAAAGTCATCAAACAAAAAACGTAAAACTATGAAAAAGAAGGGCAAATCCGCTTGGACCACTTTTGTTACTGAATTATATAGAAAGAATAAACAAAAGAACCCGGTTTATATGTTTAAAAACGCATTGAAAGACGCTGCTAAAATATATAAAAAATAAGTAAATAAATTATCAAGAAAAACAATCTTCAAAGGTGTAAACCAATTAAAAATAAATTTAGTAATATTAAAAATGGATAATATTACTAACAAGAATCAAAGTTTAACGGTCTATTCAAATAAAGGTGAACGAGAACTTTTAATAGAAAACGTAAAAAATTGGGTCATTTTAGACCAAAAAATACAAATTATAAACGAGAAGACGAAACAAATACGAGAATTAAAATCAACTATTACAACAGATATATGCAATTATATGAAGAGTAACAATATAACATCGAATATCGGTATTAGTAACGGAGAACTTCGTATATATGACAAGAAAGATTATAAACCATTAACATTTACATATGTAGAAAGGTGTTTGAATGAAATTATAAAAGACAAAACTCACGTGGAATATATACTCAAGTATTTGAAAGATAATAGAGAAATCAATATATCGCAAGATATTAAGCGTGTTACCGCAAAATTATAAATATAAACAATATATATAATGCTTAATATAGATACATCCGATTTTCAAAATTATATATTCCGAAAAGATATTGCTGGAGATAGTGTAGTTGGAGGTTATCCTATAACGAATCTAATAAATGTAGAGAACAATGAACGATCGATGTTAGGAGGTTCTAATGATATAGGAACTTCTAGATTTGATGGATTAGTGGTTCCAGTTGGATTAGCGGTAGATTCAAAGTCTATTTTGGGTGGATGTTCTCAATTGTCAAATATAAAAATGATAAATAATAATGAAATCTTAGATGATAAATTTTTTAATGAGTTGTTTGGTAAGGTAAAACATAATACTGGAAATAAAAAGACAAGAAAAAATAAGAAGCTCTAATTAGATGTATATGCGTCGGGATAATATGTCATATTTCGTGTCTTTCAATAACAACACTACTGTAGATACAATAATAACATTGAATATACCACTATTCATATTTTCAATGTCACTTTCATCCTGTTTCGTATCAAATATTATATCTAACCATTCGGGACCATAATTATAGTATAAAGATTCGTGATGTTCTCTGTGGATATCATTCGTCTCAAATATATGATAATTAAGAGAATGATACGAACTGTAAACCAAACTCCAAATAAATATAACGTAATGATTTAATAATGTGATATTGAAGTAACTCTTAATATATATCAATGGGAATAATAATATAGCACCTCCTATTGTAAAAAAATTAAAAATATTTTCAGTTATGAAATGAAGTATGCCATTGTTCTCGGTATGGTGTGTTTGGTGAAAATATCCAAATATATCTGGATATATATGAAACAATCTATGTATAAAATACGTCCATAATGTAACTGTAATAAATGTAATAGCTGATATGGAGTAATCATTTAACGTGTAATAATCAATAATTATACTAATAATAAAACTAAAGAGAATGATAGGCATATTTACGTGTAAATATTTGGTATAATTATGAATCAATGTATCTTGTGTATAATATTGATTATCGTTATTCATTTACGATTATATTCTATATCAACTACCGATATATTCTATAAATGTATGTTTCGCTAATACCAATAATATTTTACTCGTAACGATCATTATACCTATAAATAAACATTGGAGGGTTTTATCACTTGGTGTTAATTTACTATATGATGGCGTATATGGTGATGTTATCGTGTTTATCATATTACCATCTAAATACAATGATTCCATAATTGTTATAGGACAATCTTGATAGATAATATTTATTGTTAAAACCATAAACAACATCATATTAATCATTATTAAAATAGATAAGTCATTTGTCATAAGAGTAATAACTAAAGGTAACGAGAACATTACCCAATGTAAAAACAGTAAAACCCATTTTACAGGACTTTCGTATAAATATTGTATTATATTAGGGTATATCATATCTAAATTATAGATTCTTTATAATTTAGATAATATTACGAACAAATATTCTAAAAACGAGACCAGTTATTATTATTGAAAGAATTTAATTGTAATTTTTCAGGGTTCTTCTTCCAATATTCTATTTTTTCTTGTAACTCTTTGTCCTCAGCGGTGAGTGGAATTGGGTGTGATTGTTGAGTTTCAAATCGTTTTGTATCATTTTCAGTTGGGGTTGGTTTCTTACCGTAACAGTTTACGCCAAACTTGACATATGGATTGTCAATATAACCTCCATTTACACCTGGGCGACCACAGTTATTCTTCTTCTTAGGAAATTTTTGTAATTTATCCCAAGTTCCTTTTTGTGTGGGAAAAAACGCCATTTGTCCGTCAGACCAACCATAGTTGCACCATTCTGCCCCATTATTATATGCTGCTTCAATTTGGTCGTATGTTGCTAATTTAGCATCAAGAGAACCACATACAGCTTGTGCGTCTTCATATGAATATTTGTTATTAGACACATTAAACACTTCGTCAGATATTATCGGTAATTCGTGGGTTTCTTCCTTTTCCTCTACCGTTTCTGCTTTGCCTGTTCTCAAATAATCAATAATGTTAATATCAAACGTTTTTTGTATAAATGTCGTAATTGCGTTTAACAGTAAACTAATCCATGCCGTACCTTCTATTAATGACACAAAGAATGGTTTGGTTGACGAAGACATTGGAAGCCTGAATAGATAAACCACAATGTAAAGAGACACAATAAACAATGGAATGGCAATGAGATTATTAGAATCTTCTAAAAAGAGCAATATATTATCATATAGAACAATCATATCATCGGTAATTTGTTGTTTAGACTTGGAAGTATAATATGAAACAGCGAAAATGAAAACACTTACAAAGAAAATGAAATCTAGCGTTCTACCTAAATTCTGTTGGAATTCGGCAGGTTCTCTTCCCTTATTAAAAAACGTTCCTAAAACATAATATACGACAATGTAGATTGCTAAAAACCATATTAACAAGAACATATTAGACGAAGTAAGATACTGATTCGCAACATCTTTTAATTGAGTGGACTCTGTAGTAGTATCCGATGGTTCTTCTGTGGTATCAGCGGGTCCGTCAGTAGTATCAACTGTTTCTTCAATGATATCCGTAGATTCGTCAATGATATCAGATGTTTCCTCAGTGGTATCATCTGATTGTCCTTGGGTATCTATAGGGTATTGATTATCATTATTTGCTTGAGTATTTTCATCCGGATTCGCGAACATTTCTCTTAAATGTGTTAATGGATTTTTATTGTTATTACCGAACATGTTTTATATTATATTTAGTTATTTTTTTTACGATAGAATAGACAATATGCCATCGATGTAACAACAGTTGAAGGGTCTTCCACCTGTTCTATTACATTATCATTGAAATGGATCCATTTATTACTAGCATGTTTAACAAACGCAGTATAGTGACCTCCATTCGTGCCTCCATTGTGATTACATACACCATATAGGTCATATATGTATGATTTTGGATTATATCCAAGCACATACTTAGATAAGTCAAGATTATCAACCGGAAAATCTATTTTTGTGTTTATTTTACGTCGCCCATCAGGAGTAAACCTTTTCAATACAATAACTAATATTTTTGGAAAGTTCCAGAAAACGACGTTTTTTTTAACATCTTGCTTTTCGTTTGTTTCTTCGTTAAACCATGCGTTATCTCCTTGGAGAATATCTGGTTTTACAAATGAATTGATGCAGTCGTATAATGATGTTTTTATTGTATTTCCTTCAATAATAGGTAAATCTAATATAAAATACGATTCGGGTTTTAAAACCAGAGATTTTTTGCCATCCAAATCGGTTATTTGATTTACATAAATACCATAATATAGATCAACAATTTCAGAATACTCATTATTATATAAATCCTGAAGCAGTTTATAACACTCTACGGCAAGCTTATCTGTTACATTTGCGACATTGCCTGATATTTTCATTTTTACACTGCGAGAAATACTAGTATGCATGCATTCTATAATAAACATAAAAAATTCAGGCATATCGTTTTGTGTATAACCTGAAAATAACTCCTTTCCCTTTTTATTAGCAAGGTCATGCATAACATGAATGAATTTTTTTGGTCGTACTACCCCATTCCCACTCCACATTACTTTTCTTAATTCGTCCCATGATATGGTAGCTTGACTTTCAACTATGTCTGTTTTCAGACATTCCTTATACTTACTTGAATCAAGAAACTCATTTAATTCATATGTATGATTTATCATTTGCATACATGCGTTTAAAAAACAAGTATTTCCTAAATTTTCCATACCAGTTATTCCCTTATCTTCATATTTAGTTAAATCCATTATAATAAAAGGTATATAGACATTCCTTTACACCTTTTATTATAAATATAATTAATATGAATAACAATGGACCACCAAATTCTGTTAATTATACCCAACCTGGGATACCTACCAATGATTTAGAAAACAACCAACGCTCTATTAATGATTTAACATATATGTATCGGAATTTAACACAAAGTATGCGCGATGTGATGATTGGATATAACACTTCCATAAATACGTATAATCAAAATATAACAAGATTTTTATCAACTGCGAATGATTGCCGACACGATATTCGTACAATACGCGCACAGGCATTGACCGAACAACGAAATTTATCTCCTGGTACAATGCCGACTACTCCTATTCGACCCACTCGTTATGGAAATACTAATGTGCGACGTAACGCGAACGTGGAAACACGAAATACATATGGAACCGCCCAATCGTCCGCATTTACTTCTCCCGACTCTTTATTTTCAAATATATTTACGTTCCCTATAAACGCAGGCACACGCAGTTACGATGATGTGATAGTTTCCCCAACCCAACTCGAAATAGACAATGCTGTAGAGGTATTTAATTATAATGAAAATAGAATACAACCAAACAGTAGATGCCCCATTACAATGGAAGAATTTATCGCAGGTGATCGAGTTTCGCGAATACGCCATTGCGAACATATGTTTCGTGAAGACGCCATAAATAATTGGTTTAGATTAAATGTTAGGTGTCCCGTTTGTAGATATGACATACGCGAATATACAAATAATGCGACTGATGTATCTAATAATGCGACTGATGTGTCAAATACAATTATAGAGGAAACCGAAGCCGACATAACAACTCAGATAACGACCGAACTCACCAATTTGTTGACTCAGGCATGGCAAGAACAATTACAAACTAGTACTAGTGACCCTTCACAAAACCCAATATTTAGATTTGACATACCAATCACAATAACAAGTACGTACGAGAATGAATATGACGAGGACGACGAAGTCGTATAACAAATAACAAGAAAAAATGCAATATATGACAGATATATTACATTTTACATATACAATGGGTTATCTATTACTTGGGTCTAGTAAAGAACGTATCTAATGTTTGAATTCGATTTTTTGTATTGTATATTTTGCTAAGAACTTTATCAAATAATAGAATCTTAATCTTCGCACTACACATTTTTTCTTTTTTCTTCATAAATGTTTCTAAGTCATGTCCTTCATTTTCTAATTTTTGTAAGTCTCTATTAAATGTTTTGATTGCTGACTGTTTATTTTGCATAGTCCAGATTTGATCCAATGCTAATCCGAATAGTTGCTGTAGCGGTTTCATTAACTGATTTGTGATATAGTGAGTATAATCAATCTGCAACTTATTATCTACAATATATTCTGGAGTTTCTATTTTATCTCCCATTAACGCTTTTGGTTTGTCATTAACCACAAACACAAATTTCATTCTGTCTCCTGGTTTGGGTTTATTTCCAGGGTCACGTTGTCCTATACGGTTAGCCAATACATTATGACCTATTTGATTCGGACATTTATAATACCCTTTAAGTGCCTTTGTAATCATGAGTTTATCCATACTCACATTACCATCAACTAAATTTTGTAATGCTGTTTCTAAATACTTAATCGCATCTTCTACCTTATTGTCTTTCATAAGGATGTTTAATATGTCTCCATACACATCCTTTAGATAGTCACACGAGTCACGACGTTTAATAGACAATCCCATATATTTCAGGTAACCTTTATTCGGGTCATCTTCATATAACATACCTACGTATCTTTTTTTAGAAAGCAATATGAAGGGCATAAGAGTCTTCTCATACTCTAAGAACATAGGTGCTTTCAGATAATTACTACATACAACTTCAATATCTTTTGAAATTTCAATAGTGCCTTCAAGTGCCTTTTTACCACGAATCTTCTCCCCAGTTTCTGGGTCTTCAAGATTCAATGTGTAAAATACTGAGTCTGTATCGCCATAAATGTATTCGGCACGACATCTCATTGGACCGTGACATTTTGTATCATACACTAAGTCTCCGTAAATTTCTTCAATCATTCGTCTAGCATACATAATCATCATACGTCCGGTTGCTGTAGTAGAAGCAGCGACATCTTTTTCATAAAACGTAGATGTCCTTGCCCCGCATTGTCCGTATAATGAATTAGCCGTTACTTTATATCCAAGTTGTCTTTTATCAAGGATATTCTGTATAAACGGGTCAGTCTCCGTCTTTATCATTTGACGGGTGTCCTTTCTAGCCTTTAATAACTCTTCCAAGATAGAAGGCATAATAGACTTTTGATTATCTGGTAACTGAGCCCACCTACACGTCATACGCCCAACTTTCGTCTTTACTTTTCGCGATAACGGATTTTTGGGGTTTCTCAAATACTCGTAATTATCATAGTCAATATCAATATATTGATAATTCGGTAAGTTGTCGTATATGAAATTGCCATCTTTATCACGATCACCTGTAATGTGTATTAAATTATCATCCAAATCATACGTCTTCGTCCATACCTTACTATCGTGGGAATAATTCTGACTAATCATTGACGATGGATACAATGAAGAATAATCTACACATGCTACTGGGTTATCCATATACATGGAACATTTTGGTGGAAGAACAATCGCACCTTCATATCCTTCTTCCTTGTATGTCTTTTCCAAATCCGGCATAAGTGTGTCCTTTTCACGGCATTTTTTAGCAACATAACTGGTTAGCTTGATGCCCTGTCCCCTGAATATTAAGAAGTTAATAGGAACACTACAAATACTTGCCATCTCTGTATATCCAGTAATAACATCTATTTTATTCATTAGATGATGGACGAGATTACAATCTTGAACGCAATACTTCGCGACAATTGCTCTGTCACTTGATGAACCATTTGCTAATCTGAAAATATCTTGGGGTGTTACATCATCTTTAGCGGTTCCCCATTTGAGTGATTTGTTGTTTTCAATTTCGCGTTCGTGGTTTGCTATCATAATCACATTAAATGTATTCGTTTTGTCGTTTTCAGTAACTTCTCTTCCAAAGTCAATATTCAAAACCTTGAACTTCTGTCCGTTTTTGTAGTAATTTGTAGTGACCCCACTAAATTCAATATGAATAAAATCATGTTTATGTAGACCGGACAAATTCTTACTATAGAGTTCGGTAACATCACCATATTCTGGATGGGAACAACATACTACTTTTTTGATACTATCACTAATATATTGACCGGCAACATCGTCCAGTTTATATGAACCCAAATTAAAATCACGTCTGAAATACGCATACATATCAATTTGTAATCTGCCTGTCATTTTGAAATACCTTAAATCGTAATCTCCACTTGCGATTTGCATTTTGGTGTTCTCAATATTTAATTCTCTGGTATTCCTATCTTCCTTCGCGCACATTTCATTGATTTTGCGCGATAATTTTAAGAAATCACGCTCACATTTATTCTCTTGTGCTCTGCGAAACAAGAACTCATAATCAAACCCAAATATGTTGTATCCAATCATAATATCTGGATTTTCATTTTGAATTAGATTCGCCCACTGTAACAATACGTCTTTCTCTGTCTTTGCTGTTTCAATAATAGTACCATCTACGGCATCACAACTACCAAGAACAATACAATGATTCATATATGGTTCAACTTCGCCATATTTCATAAACGTAGAACCGATAAATGTAACTTTATCACCTTCAAGTGGAGGAAACATTAATGTGATTACTTCGTTTGTCAATTGAATTTTTTCTTCACGATCATATTTGTCACTAAGTAGAACGTCGATTATGGTAAACTTTTTATTTGCTTTGACTTTCTTTTCGTAATGTTTATATGCGTAAGCCCCACCTTCGCCATTATCGGTTTGTGCCATCTCGTCGCTGTCCCCCCCGACACCTTGTGTTTGGTAATCTTGGTTGATTTTATCAAATACGCGGTCAATTTGAAGTATCTTTAAGCTTTCATCAGTTGAAAGGTCGTCCTTTGCTTTCTCTATTGGAATTTTTGAAAGGGCGTCAATCTTATCCTGGATATAGTCTTTTGTAACCTTTGACTTTGGATAAACCAAATCAATATCATCAAACTTACTAAACCCAAACGCAGCCATTATACATTTTTGCATTAATACTATACTATTTGTCTTATCTAAAAACTTTAATTGTTGAAGGAACGCATCAACTAAGTTCGCAGCAAATCGTTTGTATGTTTTAACTGGGATAGGAAAGTCACCATGAGAACTACTTGCTTCAATATCAAAACTGCATATTTTAAATGGAACGCGCGTCTCCTTTTCGGGCATAGGTTTGATGTCCTTTAACGAACATTTATATTCATACTTGCATGTAGTAGTCGAAACTGTCGGCTTTATCATACGCGACGTATTAAATGAAACCCAACCCGATGGGCTTATTGAGTTGACATGAAAATATCTCAATAATGGGGGTATGTTGCTCTCATACAATTCAATCTCAATCTTCTTATATACCAAGTTTGTACGTCTGCGAATATTTTCACCAGTATGCTTATCAACTATATAATCAAACCATAAATTTTTCGTTTTATTCATACTGGTTGTATTTTTGAAAACTAGTTTTATAAATTTGTGCTTTCCTCCACCAGAGAATCCATATAGCTTATGATGGTCTACGAGCGTTGCTGATATCATAGAGTCTTGAAACATTTTTCCAACCTTTTTCTTCAACTCGTCAACAAAGCAACGTTTATCATATTCCGTCCAATTGTCACCAACCTTTACAAAGAAGAATGGGGTGTAATCTTCAACGTACAAACAACATGTCTCTCCCTTTTCGTTTACACCGAACATTTGTATGATGAATGATTTTTCATCCTTCATTGGTCGATATTTGTTTTCATTTGAATCATCACTATCCCCGTCATCCGCCGATGCAGATTTCTCTTCATCATACACATTGAAATCGAACAACCGAAATGATTTTCGGATACCCATCTTTTTCACTGTTTTGGATGACATATTTACGTATGATAGTACCTACTAATTAATATATACCCCTTGGTTTTAGATTTTTTATTAAAACAATTTATATATGGAATTATTCAATTTTTACATTATGTGATACATAGTGTAAAATTAACGGGGTGATTTATGTCGAATGCTTCTATTTGCCGCTTTTAATTTGGATTTGATATATCCTCCCTTTGTGGTCGTCGCCCATTCGGTCATCGCATCTAACGTTCGGCTACCTCCATAGTAATCCACATGACCGTTATGTATTTTAAACATTGTTGGGTATCCAAAAATTTCAAGCTGTTCTCCGTTTAATTTATGTTCTTCAATATCTCTAATCTTCTGGTCTTTATCAAAATCCGAATCTTCAATTTCGATTGTCTCCATATTCGCCACTAATCGAGTTTTCATTTCATTCCATTCGGGCTTCATTTGTTTGCAATAAGTGCACCAATCGGCATACACGAGAACAATCGCATTTTTATTCACATTTTGTGTGTTTGTTCTTTTCTTGTTCTTAGATTCCTTTTTATTGTTGGATTTTGCCTTTGTTTTTCTACTCTTTTTAGCAGTTTTATTTTTAGCAGTTTTATTTTTAGCAGTTTTAGTTGGTTTAACTGGTGCCATTATATATTAGGAATAGAAAAAACCGGTTGAATATCATCTATTCCTAATATATATTATAATAATTATGAAAAATACTCAACTATTCACAATAATCTTCTTATTGATAGTATTTGTTATTGGATTGTTTGCTACCATGTATTTTGATCCACCTATTACAAATGAAAATAATGAAATTGAGAACATGGAATCCCCACAACAACCTGGATGCCCCGATATGTTAGTAAAGAAAGGACAATCTTTAGCACTTTATAATACCAAACAACCTGTCAGTGAGGGAAGTAACCCTATTCTATTTAAAAGTTTAGATGATTATATTAACTTTGTACGAAGTCAAGAAAAGAAAGGAGTTCAGTGCCCTGTTTTATATTTACAAGAAGAGGTTAATACACAAGGAGAGAACAATTATCGTATGCGTCCAAGTCCATTTGACTTACAGGGCGGTTTACCTATGACCAACCAGGAAGTTGTAGAGATATCGGATGCTAATCGTATGAACTATCCATACAATGAGAACAATTATGCCGGTTTTGACCCAGAAGGACAATATGTAGGGATCTATACTAATTTAGACGCTATACATGATTCTACTAAACAATCCGGTAATAGTGATAACCCAATGGATCCGAATTGGGGAGGAATCGAATACACCAGAACCGCAGTAAAATCGGGTAAATATGAAGATAGAGAAATAACGAAACCCGTTTTTGGTCGAACCGTAAATACTTCATTTATTCCTGGATTACCATCTAATAGAGAGACACCAGTTGATATTCTTTAATTATACGTTTCATAAACGTAACATATAATTATACGGTGGAAGGAGTAGGTTCCGTTTCAGTTACTGGCTTGGTATACAACAAATATTGGCGTATATTTTCCAGAGAAGTTTTGCTAATTTTACGAACTTTTCCGTTAGACGTTACAGTTAACGCATCGATACATTGTGGATTTGATTGTAATTCTTGTATAAAATGGTTAAACGACGTGAAGTTCTGCATAATCGCAATTGCGGTTACTGAACTTATGCCCGGGATTTGACACAATATAATTTCGCCAATATTCTCGGGGGTTACGTTTTCTTTCTTTATTTTTTTTACTACCGAACAATAATCACTCTGACTGGGTTCTTCATTTGGTGTCTCAGATGTCTCTTGGTCTCTCAGTCGCAATGTGCCCGCAAAAGATTGGGTTAAGTAGTATGGAATACGTCCTTTGCCAAATTCACGTTCTATCTTATCCGCGGTATAAATTAACCATTCCGCAGTTTCATCTACGGTAGATGTTTTATGCAAACTAAATCCTTTGAAAAAATGCAAAGACGTCATAGAAGAATACACGATTTTCTTCTCGAGGGGGGTTCTTAATTGTGAAAATAATCCTTCTAACAAATACACTACAGAATGCAGAGGATATCCACCTGAATGTATTAGTCGATACGATTGTTCTTCATATCGACCATCTTTAATGGAGGCTAACAAATCCGTATATGTTTTACGCTCTATTAGCATCACCTTTTTTCCTTCATCCGTTTCAATCAGAATATCACCAAGTGGAAGTACTTTTTTTTCTAAAATAGCGAATGATGGAGTTTTTAAACTACTAAGTCGTGCGTCTAGTCTATCATATAATGCACGTTCTCGTTCATCCACAATTATCTTCATGGTAAGAATATAATAAGTGTATAAGAATTATTATATTGTTTTAAAAAAGGTTATTTAATGCCAAGCCATAGGGCTAATGCCGATAGGACGGGAAACCTTAACGTTGGGATTAGCAGTTGTAGCAACTTTCTTTAATCCGTAACTTGCGAAACGAACTCCTAAAGCACTAGCTCCACCAATGTGAATTGCGGCGTATGCGTCTTTTCCAACTTGGTGGGGGAGACCTGCTTTCTTACTTCCACCCGCAGAACTTTGATTTGTAAGACTGGCCGTAGCCGACACTCTTTTAGTAGCACTTAATACCATAATTATATATTTACTAAATATTTTTATTTGTTATTTATTAAATATACTATAAACGCATCCAATTATTTATACAGCGGGGGTATAGTTATTAAGATCAGTTGATGCGTTAGACTCCTTACCTACCTCAGTTGAAACATTGCCAGATGCAGTAGCAGCAGAAGCACGTGCGTCAATAATGGCTTGTAACGCATCGGCGGCAGTCTTGGCGACATTGTATGCGGCTAACGAAGCAGCAGCGGTATTGGTTTGAGTGGATGTCACCGCGTCTCCGGCATTAGTGACAATTAGGGCATCATCATCAGAAGTAGTCTTTAGACCAGTAACATTCAATGTGGTTATCATACCAGTAATGGCAACATCATCGTCACCTAATGTGACCGAAACATTATCTAACGCGTGAGCGGTAGCAATGTTAGCAGTGACTAATGCATCAGCAGCGTCTCTAATAGCTGTCGCCTTAGCTAAGCGTTGAGTAGCAAACATAAGTATCTGCTCTAACACCGCACGTCTTCCACGTAAGAAGATTAAATTTTGAGAGGTATTTCTGAAAGCAACACTGACAGATGCTTGACGTCCGATTTGATAAGGAAGACCAGCCTTTTTGGGTCCTCCCCCTGAGTTTTGATTAACAATACTTGACATGTATGTTGTTCGTTTAGAACCACTTAATACCATATTTTATATATTTACTAAATATTATATTACCCCGCAATATAATATATCAAAACCATATAAACCTATTATTAGGTATAATATTATAACATTCATTTTATTAACGTTAAGAATAAAATGAATACAGACGAAGATATCCGAGTTGAAAAGAATGTCAATGGAGTAGAAACATATGTATTCGACCCGTATAATTCTGTAAATAAAGTGATTACGGACGACGAAATTAAAGGCATGTTATCAAATTATGGAATAAACGCCAACATTTATAATTCGATGCTATACAAACGCGCATTCGTACATCGTTCTTATACTAAACGTCCGGATATGGAAAATGAATATAATAATATTACGATTGTTCCTAAGCCAGATGATTGCTTGCCCTTGTATACAAAATCGAATGAAAGATTAGAATTTGTAGGAGATGGAGTATTAGAGTGTATTACAAAGTTCTATCTATATAGAAGGTTTCCAAAGGAGAATGAAGGGTTCATGACAGAAAAGAAGATTGCTCTTGTAAAAAATGAAGCAATTGGTAGAATAGCATATGAAATGGGATTACATAAATGGTTAATTTTATCTAAACATGCGGAAACAAAGCAAACCAGAACGAATCTAAAGAAATTAGGATGTTTATTTGAATCATTTATCGGAGCAATGTTTTTAGATTTCAACAAAATATCGGTATCCGATGATGAAAATTGGTTTAAAGATATTTTTGTTACTGGACCAGGATATCAAATGGTACAGGTATTTGTTGAATCTGTATTTGAGAAGCATGTCGATTGGATCAGTTTAATTAAGAATGACGACAACTACAAAAATATTTTGCAAGTAAAAATTCAGAAAGAGTTCAAAGTAACACCTCACTATATGGAAGTAAAAGAACATAATCCCGATACCGGATATCATATGGGTGTGTACTTATGTCTGGGACAACCTATTCATAGCGTAAAACTAAATCAATCCATATCGATTATGGATTTTAACAAGTATATGGATATTCATCAACATATGTCCCAACATAACCGTATTTTTGTATTTATGGGAGAAGGTATTCATAAGATAAAGAAAAAGGCAGAACAAATTTCATGTGAAGATGCTATTCGTAAATTAAACAATTTTTAATATTTATTTACTTTGATTCAAAAACAAAATAAATATAATTTGTAATGTTACTATATACATATATACGGGGATGAGTATTCCAAATACATATTTAGAACTATTACAAACAAAGGTAATGCCAAATACCCAAGAAGAAATAAAAATACGGTTTAACAATAGACAACAAATACCCGATTCTAATTCTGTAGAGGATATTGAAAAACTTAAAGGAGATGAACCATTAGTATCTAAAACATTTACCATTTTAGATAAACGCCGTAGTTCTACCGTGAACCGCGATATAATTCTGGATAAATTACGAAAACAAGATGTATTTGCGGTAAAGCCGCGCCCAAGTGACATTAATAAAAACTTGTATGTTCCGAAAGATCTTCCTGAACCTGAAATAATCAACAAACAAGTTCCAAGTAAGTTGAGCTCAGACATTGTAATAACGGAGAATATGCCGTTCGAAGAGGAAAAGGTAGAAGAAGAACGCGAGGAAGAAATGTTTGATATCCCCTCTCAAAAAGAGACAATTATGTTACAAGAAGAAGAAATTCAGACTATCACACAATTAACTGAATTAGAAGAACCCGCTAAATTTGTAGAAGAGGTTCAAGAAGAAACTGTGGATGAAATAATCAAAGAAACAAAAAAACGCGGAAGAAAACCAAAGAAAATAATAATAGAAAACCCGGACGAACTTGCGAAAGTGGATTTAACCACTGCTATTATACGTACCCAAACTGTCGCCGATAGATTACCCAAAGAACGTGAGAAGAACATAATCATTGCCCCACCATATTATATGAATAACCGTAAATTGTTTATTCAAAAATTAAACAAAATTCTTCAACCCCGAGAACAAGAGTTACTTGATTCGTCTGAATCTGTGAGTTGTGATTCTAGAGGGGCGTCTGACGAATTTTCACTATTATCTCATCAGAGAATTGTTCGCGATTATTTAAATATATACACTCCATATCGTGGATTACTGTTATATCATGGACTTGGTTCTGGTAAAACATGTACTTCTATTGCTATTGCTGAAGGTATGAAAAGTAACAAGCAAGTATTTGTTCTAACTCCAGCATCATTGAAAATGAATTTTTTCAGTGAAATGAAGAAATGTGGCGATGACCTTTATAAAAAGAATCAATATTGGGAGTTTATTTCAATTGAGGGGAATCCTGAATATTTGACTGTATTATCAAAAGCATTATCATTGCCGATTGATAATGTTCGTAAAAATAAAGGTGCTTGGTTAGTAAATGTAAATAAAGACCCCAATTTTTCTGAGTTATCTTCCGATGAAAAAACGGCAGTTGATTTACAATTGAATGAAATGATCCGTTCAAAATACAAGGATATTAATTATAATGGATTGAATATGAACATATTGAACAAGTTAACTGATAACCAGACACGAAACCCATTTGATAATTCAGTAGTTGTTATAGACGAAGCTCACAATTTTGTAAGCAGAATCGTAAATAAAATCAAACAAAAGAATTCGATTTCCTATATTCTGTATGATTACTTAATGAAAGCTACCAATGTAAGAATTGTATTATTAACAGGAACTCCTATTATTAATTACACAAATGAAATCGGCATTTTATACAATATTTTACGTGGATACATAAAAACATGGAATATGACGGTTAATGTCAAGACATCTCAAAAGGTAGACACAACTGCCATATTAGATATGTTTGATAAGGCAGGATTAAAGACTCACGATTTTGTAGAATACAGCGGCAATAAGTTGACAATTACGCGTAATCCATTTGGGTTTGTCAACACAAAGAAAAGAGGAGCATTAAAGGGTACTCAAAAACGCGTTGTTGCTGATAAACCAAAAACCCGTAAAATTAAAGGAGGTGCACCTGGTGAAAGTTTTCAACGGTATGATGGAGTAAAGTTAGATGAAAGTGGTAATCTAAATGACTCTGACTTTTTGAAAAAGGTATTACATATATTAGATAAGAATGGACTAGACGTGCAAGAAAAAACAATCGAAATTCAGTTGAATAAGTGTCTTCCTGACGTGAAAGAAGATTTCTTGAAAACATTTGTAAATGAAGATACCGAACAGGCCCAGAATGTGAATTTGTTTCAACGGCGCATATTAGGACTAACCTCGTATTTTAGAAGCGCACAAGAAAATTTATTACCATCCTATGTTACTACTGAAACTGGAGACAATTATCACATTGTGTATAACGAAATGACCGACCATCAATTTAGCATTTATACCAAGATTCGTAAAGAAGAAGCGGATAGAGAAAAGGCAGCTAAAAAACAGAAAAAGAAACAACAGAACCAAGACGATTTGTTTAGCATTTCATCTACATATAGAATCTTCTCTCGTGCGGCTTGTAATTTTGTATTTCCCGATGGAATTGAACGCCCTATTCCTACTAAGAATATTGAGAAAATGACTGAAAATGATATGGATGTAGTTCCAGACGCAGCTATACAAGAAACTGATCCATATGCGAATATAGATGATAATGTTGATGCGGATTCTATGATAGATACTGAAAACTATGCGAAACGTATAGAAAATGCCCTTTCAAAATTAAATACAATTGACAATGATACCGGTAAATCAAAATATTTGACTGGAGATATGTTACAACAATCAAGTCCTAAGTTTTTACAGATATTAGAGAATTTGACAAACCCGGATAATATAGGGTCACATCTGATTTATAGCCACTTTAGAACGATGGAAGGCATAGGTATTCTGCGTTTAATTTTGTTAGCAAATGGGTTTGGGGAATTTAAAATACGAAAAAGTGCTGATGATTGGGAAATAGTAGATGATGCGAAAGACGACGGAAAACCGAAATTTGTTTTATATACAGGCACCGAAACCCAGGAGGAAAGAGAAATAATACGTAATGTATACAATGGTGCTTGGGACCTTGTTCCAGTGAATATTGCTAATAAATTGAGAGAACAACATGAAAACAATATGTATGGTGACGTGATAAAAATCTTTATGATTACTTCCTCGGGCGCGGAAGGTATTAATTTAAAGAATACACGATACGTCCATGTGACAGAGCCATATTGGCATATGGTTCGACCCGACCAAGTTGTCGGACGCGCCAGACGTATTTGTAGTCATCAAGATTTACCAGAAGAGTTACGTACAGTTAAGGTATATTTATATGTAACTACGTTCAGTAAAGAGCAAAAAACTGATGATAACAATATTGAAATGCGAATTCGCGATGTTAGTCGTATAGACAAAGCAACCCCAGTTACAACTGACGAAACACTATATGAGATAGCGAGCATAAAACAACGCATTAATAATCAAATTTTACAAGCGGTGAAAGAGACTGCTATAGATTGTAATATTTATGCGAGAACTGCGAAGTCAAACGACAATCAAATGGTGTGTTATGGATATGGTAAAATCGAATCGAATGTTTATTCATCATACCCTTCATTTGAAATGGATAAGATGCAAAAAGAAGGGTTAGATGTAGCCAAATTACAATGGGACGCACAGAAGGTGAATATTCAAGGTAACGATTACGCATTAAAAAAGGATACCATGGAATTATATGATTATACTAGTTATAACAATGCTCTTATTAACCCCAATATGGAACCCAAACGCGTTGGAAAGCTTGTAAAGGTAGACGGTAAATTTAAAATTGAGATGTAATTCTCAGATAATATTATATTTTCATACAACAAGTAAAAATATAATACTGATATTCAAACTAAAATCCTATTTTTTTGATGATTAAATGACACGTTAATGGTTGTGCTAACGAACCAGATGATTCGTCTATTTTTAATCCTCCAGGAGGGGATCCAACTGGGTTATTTATACTTAATATGGATTCCGACCCACTTGGTGTCGTAATAATTGACATCCCAACAAGACTTCCTCCACCTGACATACCGACTACCGTTTGAACGAGCTCATTTCCATTCAATACAACTATTAATTCCCCTGTATTATCAGTTGTTACTTGAAATGTAATTTCAAAAATACAATCTGGAGGCAACGTGAACTCATTGGGACTGGTACCTTCTTTACGTTGTATTATACCAAATGGATTAACGGGTGGGTTAGGAAAATTCACGGACTCTCCGGGTCCAACGTCATCCGGATTATCATTTACCCCACCTTGACTCATTTGTCCGTAAAAATCAGCAAAATTAGACGCAAAACTGGGGCCAGTAGGGCCAGAATTCCCCTTTTCACCTGTAGGACCCACCTCGCCCGTAGGTCCAGTGTCACCATTCTCGCCAGTAGGACCGATTGACCCAGTAGCACCATTCTCACCCGTAGGTCCAGTTGACCCAGTTGCCCCATTCTCACCAGTAGGACCGGTATCTCCGTTATCACCAGTAGGCCCAGTTGACCCAGTATCTCCTTTCTCACCAGTAGGTCCATCACAACCGGGTTCTCCACAATGTCCGGTTGGTCCAGTGTCACCATTTTCACCAGAGGGACCGGTATCTCCTTTTTCACCAGATGGACCTGTATCTCCTTTTTCACCAGGACATCCGGGTTCACCACAATGACCGGTAGGACCGATTTCACCATTTTCTCCAGTGGGTCCTTCATCTCCCTTTTCACCAGTGCGTCCCGTATCTCCATCATGTCCGTCACATCCATCGCGACCATCACATCCGTCTCGTCCTCTTGACCCGGTTGGTCCATCTGGACCTTCTTCGCCTTCTGGTCCCTGACGTCCGATTGGACCAGTATCTCCATCACACCCGTCGCGTCCATTACATCCATTTTTACCATCTATTCCATCTTTTCCATCCTTTCCGTCGCGTCCATCATGTCCGTCTTTGCCATCTTCCCCATCACACCCATCTTTGCCGTCGCGTCCATCGCGACCATCTTCTCCATCTTTGCCGTCCTTGCCATCACGTCCGTCAATTCCATCGCGTCCATCAATTCCATCAATTCCGTCTTCTCCATCACACCCATCTCTCCCAGATTTACCATCTTTTCCATCTTCTCCGTCTTTGCCGTCCTTGCCATCACGTCCGTATTTACCAACTTTTACAACCTTCTTGCATCCATTAGTGCGTTTTTTTTTCGAATAACAATAATTACATTCCTTATGTGAATGCTCGTCACACGTACAATATGAATCATCACAACCTGTCATACTATATAAATATATAGTATGAATATAATATAGTTTATGCTAAATATTTAAACGACAGCATACATGCTTTGTAATTACAGTAATTAGTTACAGATTACAATCATGTAAAACTTGTATTAATTTATGCATTATTACTTACATGGTCTAATTTTAATAATAATACATTTTTCTTCAGTGCCGCAATCCGATTTTGAACTGCGTTTATCCGAACGTTTTGAATGCTTATTGTATTTTTCACATTTCCCACACTTGTATCTATCTTTTGGTGGTTCACATTTCCCACACTTATGTCGATATTTTGGTGGTTCACATTTCCCACACTTATGTCGATATTTTTGTGGTTCATCTCGTTTTAGTTTATGACATTTATTACATCTACACTGAGGTGTGTATGTTTTTTCACTTTTGTCTGACACATATGAATAGTGGTCGTCATCGGATTCGTCTACTGAATACTCATCAAACGAATAATATTGCTTTGGCATATTATATAATAAAATCATATAATAACCTAAATCTGCTGCATATATAATGTTGTGAATTAATATTGTGAATATAAAATTACAATATTAATAATGCTGATTAGAAAGTTTTACGTTTGATCTCACCTTCAGTTAATAGATACCAGTGATCTTCTACATAATCTACGCTAGTAAAATAATCAATAAATTTGGCATTTACCATACCTTCACCGTCCTTGAACTTAACAACAACAAAAGGGTTTGTCATGTTCCCATCTTTATCTTGATATGAAGCGGTATAACTCGCACTTAGCACTTCGCGCTCTTTGATCTCACCGTGAGTATCTACTGCATATACAGTTCCCTCTGCGTTGGTAAATATAGATATTAACGGACGTTTGCCGCCTTTAAGAATATCAATGATAGACTCATTTAATTGAGGATAATTATCGCTATTTAGAGGAATGGGAGTAGCCATTGTTATATATATTCATAGTATATTTTTCTAAATCTATTATAGACAAATGTATATTCCTCAACGTTACCTACCTGTAACTTTATCAAAACGCGATAAGGTGAAACAGCGTAAAAATATACTAAAATCGCGTAAGCTCTATCAAAAAGATAAATACTTTACACGCCCAAAAGTTGCTTCGTTCAAAACAAAACCTTCAGCCCACGTAAAAACGGCAAAAAAAATATATGGTATTTCCACAATTAAACCATCTAGAAAACTAGCTATAAAAACAGGTTGCTCTAAAAAAACTCTTACTTCCATTGTAGATAAAGGGCGCGCTGCGTATTATTCCGGTGGATCTCGTCCAAATCAAACCCCCGATTCTTGGGGAATCGCAAGACTAGCAAGTGCGCTTACAGGAGGAAATGCAAGTGTAGTCGACTATCATTTATTACATTCCGGGTGTAAGCCTAATAGTAAAGCCCTTAAACTTGCTTCTAAAACATGTCGCAAAAAAGGAAAATGTAAAAAATATACTATGAAGAATAAATCTAAAAAATAGATATAATTTAAATAAAATATAAAAACAAACGCAGTATAGTAATTATACTACTAGGACGATGAACGAAGAAAATAATGTATTAACTATAAAAACCGTTCAAATCCAGCCTATACGAAATATGATTACTGCGATTAAAGACATATTAACCGATGCTACTATCACATTTACTAAAGATGGTATGAAAATTATTAACTTTGATAAAACACACACTATTTTGGTGAATGTACTGTTAGATGCGATTAAATTTGAAAAATATGATTGTCAACCGGATAAGATTATTGTATGTGCAAATACACTACACTTGTTTAAAGTGATTTCAACTATGTCAAATGATGACACTTTATCAATGTATATTGACAAGGCAGATTATCATGATGGTATAGTTTCACATTTGGGACTTCAGTATGATAATGGAGACATTAAACAATGTTATAGTCAAAAACTACGTTTAATTGAACCAGACACCGATGAACTCTATATTCCAAATGTTGAATACTCCACCATTATAAATCTACCTACTTCGGATTTCCAAAAGATTATCCGCGATTTAAACAGCATTTCTGACCGTATTGAAATAAAGTCAGTCGGAAGTGACTTGGTTTTTTCATGTGAGGGTAGTTTTGCTAGTTCACGCATTTTTAGGTCAGAGTCCAAAGATAATATGAATTTCATTCAAAAATCCGACGATTCTGTTATTTATCAAGGTGAATTTTCCCTAAAGAGTTTGTCTCATTTTATTAAATGCACTCCATTATGTAGTCATCTTGAGATGTATCTTGGTAATGATCTTCCATTGATTATTAAATATGATGTTGCGTCACTTGGTAGCATTAAGCTATGCTTGGCAAACCTACCCCCACTATAAGTTGTATGAATTGAATACCATATTTTATGTATGTTATTCAAACTTGCGTAATACCTATTGAAACATAACCCTCATATACTCTATATGAAAACTATTTTAGTAACTGGCGGTGCCGGATTTATAGGTTCTAATATGTGTGAACGATTACTAATTGATGGAAATTATGTGATATGTATAGATAACCTTTATACTGGGAATTTAAATAATATATCTCATTTATCTGAAAATCCAAACTTTAAATTCATAAATCATGATATTATTGAACCATTGCACATAACAGAATATAAAATAAATCAAATATATAATTTTGCGTGTCCTGCTTCTCCTCCGAAATACCAAAAAGACCCTATCTATACATTAATGGTAAACTTTCAAGGTATATTAAATTTATTAGATTTAGCGAAGAAACATAATGCTACTTTATTACAATCATCTACATCCGAAGTGTATGGTGAACCAGAAATAACGCCTCAACCCGAAGAATATCGGGGGAATGTTAATACAATTGGTATCCGTAGTTGTTACGATGAAGGGAAACGAGTAGCCGAAACGCTGATGATGGATTATCACAAACAATATAACGTGGATATTCGCATTGTTCGTATTTTTAATACTTATGGACCAAGGATGGATAAAGATGATGGTAGAGTTGTATCAAATTTTATAAACCAAGCATTAAATAATGCGAATATTACATTATATGGTGATGGTAGCCAAACCCGTAGTTTTTGTTACATTGAAGACCAAATGAATGGATTAATCAAACTAATGAACTCTAATTATATATACCCTGTAAATATTGGAAATCCATATGAAATGACTGTCAAAGAATTGGCCGGTGTTATTATAGAACTAACTCAATCAACCTCACAATTAATATATCTTCCATTACCGTCAGATGATCCAACGAACCGTAAACCAGATATTCAAAAAGCTCAGTCAATTTTAAACTGGAATCCAGAATATAATCTAGTCGACGGTATAACAAAAACCATTGAATATTTCAAAAATTCGAATAACTAAGTATATCATGTAAAATACATAGTTATTACACGGATGGTATGTGTTGTTCAATGATTTCTGCGCGTTTTTCCCACGTACAATCCTCTATGTAAGCTTGTTGGTTTGTTAGTAATTGTTGATTGTATTTACTATGATAATTATTAATTAAATCTACCGTTTTTGTTACAAATTGTCGTGCATAACTTTCGGGGGTTTGATTGAGTTGGATTGGATGTTTAACAATCTCATCCGTAACAATTTCTTCGTGAAGAACATCAATATGAGGATTGTATAAGTTAGCGAAACCGTTAGATGTTTCTGGTATAGCGCCTAATTCTGATGAGATTACATTACATCTATATGCCATTGCTTCCAATATGGAAGTACAACACGTTTCAGCATATGTATTTGGATAAAATAGTATCATTGACGATTTAATGTGTTCGAATAATATTTTCTGTGGTACAGAACCGTAAAAATCAATATTTTGATCGTCTATTAATAATTGATACATTTGATGATAATACCTATCCATTTCCGTATGATTTACTTCACTTATATCTGTAATTGGAAGATACTCGGTTTTATTTTTATCAACTTCACGAGAAAAGCATGAAAATACCTTTAATTTAATATCGGGAATATGTTTCTTTACTAATTGGAATAGTTGATATGCTACAATTAACCCCCGAAAAGGAGTACTATAATAAATCATCGTTTTTTCTTTTTCTATGAATTTTAATTCATTCAAGTTAATCAAAGGAGATATGCCATTTGGCATAGTGATACATTTATTATGGTCGAGTTTATATTGTTGTATAAACCGGCTCTTCTGCCAGTTACTTACAAAAATATATTTATCAAATGGATATTGAACGACCTCATTTGTTACGAATGCCACATTTATGTCGTGTTCCATCAAATTCCATAATAGAATATTTGGATTAATATTTGTTAAAAAATCTTTACGTACAGGACATTGACCTTGAAAAATAATAATATCCGGAACTATTGTTTTTATAAGCTCTGCGTTTAATGGATAATATTGTAAATTCTGGTGAATAATCGTTTTTGTATCAGTTCGTGTCATTACGCTAACATCATATTTCTTAGATAATACATTTGATAGATTATACACAGCTGCTTCTGTCCCTCCTAACGCACGTTTATTTATAGTATCGTAATCCCATTCAGAATAATCAATGAATAAAATCTTTTTCGCAGGTAAAAGTGTTGGAAGTGTTTTATGTAATTTCAAAATCATTTGTTTATGGAAATTATGCATATCTTGGATATTAATGGTTTCATTTACAATATCCGGGTAAGGTTTAATAATCGTATCGGTAATATTATACGTATCTAAATGGGTTTGGATTAATTCCTGTTTGAATTTATTATCATTTTTATCATAATCGTTTTCATCCAAACTCGTATATTTGTAGGATACACTATCTTCATTTACGGCATTATATAGGTATATATACAGATCTGAAATATGTGTAATATTGAATTCAGTGTTATTAACTTCCTTGTAAAGTAAGACCGTCGTCATAAAATCGTCATAAATATACATTCGCTCGTCATATAACTGAATGTATTTGGATAATAATTTTCGGTTAATACATAATAATCTACCTGGAGTTGATAATGTTGTATTAAATCCTTTATTCAAAGATTTTATGTGTGGATTTTCATCCACCTTATAATAGAATTGTAAATCATATATATGGATTGAACTGTTGTGTGGTTCATTCTTTAATTTAGCATAACTCGAATTATTCATCAAAATCTTTGTGTTTCCATATAATGAAATAACATCGCTATTTTCAGCTATGCGGACATTGTGTATTCTCTGTATAGCATTTGGAAAAAGGAAATCGTCACCATCTAACATAATTAAATTATCATACCGATAATCCTTGTAAAATATTTTTAATACCGAGTTATGACCTTTACCGGGAGAACCATTTGATTCCGTTCTTACTATTTTTCTTAATTTCGCATAATTATGCTTACCGAATTCATACATAACATCTTGATAAAATTCCTCACTTAATGTATTTACTATAATCATAATTTCATAGTCATCAAATCCATTTTGATTGAGAACACTGAAAAAAGATTCTTTCAATAACTGAATATTACTAGAACATAGAATTCCGACTAAGTATTTCACCATTATATAAATAATATAATAATTATTATTTATACCATATTCTTACCATATATTATTATTCATTCGTTTGTAATATAATTCACAGTTGTGTTCTGATACACTCCAACAAGTAAAAAAAGTTTCCGAGTACCATTTCCTCACACTACTATCTTTATAGATTTTATATTTTGCATCTGATAATTGTATATTTGTGCCAACGTGATAATATTTATACATTGGAAATGCGGTTACAATATCCCGTTTATTTGTTACACGATAATTGGTAAGATTCGCGGTTTCTTCAAATGATTTTTTCCAGGCATAATTACCGACTCGTGGACTTGCGAATGAAACCACATTGATATTATTTTCAATCCTACTAGCTAACATATATCCAAATAAGGTTGATAATGCGCCACCTAAACTATGCCCGGTAACGTAAATATCATAATCTGGATGTTCTTCTAAAATCAGGTTGATATTTTTTAGTAGTTCTTCGTATACAAAATTAGAGGTAAGTTGCTTGTAAAATCCACTATGCACGTAAATATCATCTTTCAATTTATGTTTGAATATCATTAAATCATAATACCAATCCAACATAGATTCGCTACCGCGAAATACTACGGTGATTATCTTTTTTCCCTCACTTACCGCAATTCCCACCTGAATATCTGTTTCAGGGTCATTTATAAATTTATACAATTTTCCACTTGGAATATTCTCAGAAATCTCAACCAATGCTTTTTTTTTTACTGAACCTATTTCTAAATTTTCGAATTTGTGTTCTTCTTTCAATTCAGATACTAACTCTTCTACCGTTTCTTCTTTATTTTCCATTTGAAAATTCTCACCATAATTGTATACTAATAACGTCGCACGTAATAAATCCAACATTGTATCATGAGATATACTTGTACCTTCTTGAATTTTCTCAATACAGTTTTGGGATTCTTCTTCAGACATTTCTATACATTGAAATTACAAAACAATTTACACAGAGATTATTTTAGAATTTGTAATCATAACCTTTCCAAGTATATCTGTTTTTTCTACATTTTTGACAGGAGCATATACTACTTCCAAATTTCGTTGTGATTTATATCTTGAATGTTCTTTACATACAAGAGCTCCTTGTGTTATAATTTGACGAAGTTGTTTTTTTGAAAATGTTATATCATCTGGCATACTCGCAATAACATGTCCGGATGGCTCATTGTTAATATGAAACCAAATATCATTATCACTAGAATTGTCTATTATTGTAAAGTTATCACGTGAGTTTTTACCTATAATATATTCTATATCATCACCTAACGCGGCAATATATCTAAGAATAGTCTTCATATTATTGTTTATTATTACAAACAATAATGCACTGATATTATCAATTTTTCATTTTTAAAATTCAGGTTCATGCTTTTTAAATAGACAACCTTGTTGTTGAAGATTTGATATATTCGAAATAATATTCGGGTCTTGTAGTGTAGATACATCTAACCATATTTTTACTATACAAAAATTCTTCTTTGGTGAAACGGTGATACCATTTACATGTTTACTATTTGAAGTATCTTTACATAGCGTCTCGCCAGTAATCATGTAAAATAATTGTTTCCATACTTCAGCCACAAATCGGTTTGATATTTTGTATGAAAAACAACCACCGTTTCTGTTTCGTGGGTCTTCCCACATGGGCGTAATTCCTTCCCGCATTACAAACAACATACAATTTTTTAACACATTATTGTGAATAAATTCATTCAATGCGATCACCTTTTCAGCATTATCAATACTATCCATGATTACTGAATAGCTGGATACATCCCAGGTTTTGTCTTGTGGTAAATGGTAATATAATTTCCATTTATCATTTAACATATGTTGGTGGGTTTGAATACTCACGGTATCCATACTTTACGCCCGTGATATACTAAGAGAAAAATCTTTATATGTATTTGTTATATTTATTCATTTTTTTATTACCGTATATGAATTCTCTCCCAATAAAATAGAATCCAATTGAGTTAGTGTAACCATATTTATGTTGTTATCCATCAAATTAATTGTGTAATTTTCGTCAAATACATAGTTTTCAACTTGATATTCTAAGTATCTCTTAATAAAAAGAGAAGACAGCACGATATTATTCGCAAAATATACATTTTTGTCTAATTCTATTACTAGTCGGTCCTTCATTTGTGGGTGAGTATATTCGATTGTTAAAAATGAAACTTTGGAGCGTACATTGGAGTATATTTGGGTTTCTGTTTCGTTTTTTGTGTTGAATGATTTATTAAACGTACTTTCGTCTAATTTCATGGTAACCATTGTTTCTATTACAGTATTATCACAATTTGCGATCGAAGTTGCCATATCTCCAAAATAGGAAACGCAATTATTATAGTAATCGGTTTTACTTACCTCAGAAGTATTATGTGGTTTAATGTGTTGGTAATTTTCTAAATATATGTTTGTGTCACCCGAAAATAAGTTCTTGTCATTCTTTAACAAGATTGATACGCATACCCAATTATTATCAATTGGTTCAATGCGGTATTTATTATACATAGCGGTTCCATATTTAATATTGTATGATGTAGAATCAACTACATTCTGTATAAACTCAACATTGTTATACAAGTAATTTCCAGTTTTAGACATTCGCGTTTTTACGTCTATATACACCAAAAATATTTTGGTCGCTATTGTAGTGTAGTCAATTTCACACATTTCATTTATTATACAATTTGTTGATTGTACGAGATACTCTACATTTGTAAATAACAGAGCATTTAAAACATGATATGTGTTTGAAATCCAATCCATTTCTAATAAAATAGAGATTTATTTTTATATTCTTCGCAAAAATAAATAATAAAGGTTAACATAAATATATCTATATTATCTAACTATGCCAACTGATATACGGGGATTATTTATATTCCATCGCGACTTTCGCATTTCTGACAATGTAGGGTTAAATAATGCGGTTTTTATTTGTAATAAATTATATACGTGCTTTATATTTACTCCAGAACAAGTAAGTGGTGCTAACACGTATAAATCAGATAATTCAGTGCAGTTTATGATAGAAAGTCTACACGATTTAAATAACAATATTAAAACCAATGGTGGTGAGCTCATGTGTTTTTATGGTAGACAGACAACTGTATTGAAAAATCTGATTGAGGAACTAAAAATTACTCATCTATTTTTTAATGATGATTATAGTCCATATGCCGTAACTCGGGACAATGAAACAAAACAATTATGTAATAAATCTCAGATAGAATGTCATACTTACCCAGACTATTATTTATATGAACCTGGAACTGTCTTAGTTGAAAGTTCTAAAAACGCATATAAAAAATATACACCTTTTTATAATTCTGTTTTAAAAAATCATGTTTCAAAACCGATAAATGTTAGTTCATTCCCATTCTCAGCGTCAAGTAAGAAATTAAAGTATAAAATAAGTTTGAAAGACGCAATGAAACAATTCGTAAAACCGAATGATAGTATATTAGTTCACGGAGGAAGAAAAAACGCACAAGAAAAATTAAATAATTCATTATTAGTACAGCGCGATTATGAGTCAACTAGAGATTTTTTTAAGTGTAAAACTACCCATTTATCCGCGTATATCAAATTTGGATGTGTATCTATTCGTGAAGTATATCATGCGTTTAAGTCCAAATTCGGTTTAAAACACGGGCTAATAAGAGAACTTATATGGAGAGAATTTTTCGCACATGTGTTATATGCTTATCCTGAAGTAGTAGGGCAATCATATCAAACGAAATATCGTTCATTAAATTGGAGTCAGAGTAAGGTAAATCTTGAAAAATGGAAAACGGGTATGACTGGATTTCCATTAGTAGATGCGTGTATGCGTGAGATGAATACTACGGGTTATATGCATAATAGAGGGCGTATGACAACCGCGAATTTTCTAATAAAAACATTATTAATTGACTGGCGTATCGGCGAACAATATTTCGCACAGCAACTTACGGATTACGACATAGCTTCTAATAATGGTAATTGGCAGGGTATTAGTGGAACGGGAGTTGATATGAAACCATACTTTAGAGACATGAATCCATGGATACAAAGTTCTAAATTTGACATTGATGCCGAATATATTAAAAAATGGGTACCGGAGTTAGATAAGGTAGATGCTTCTGATATTCATAAATGGCACGAAACATATAGCGATGCAAAATATAAAGGCGTACACTATCCGAAACCAATAGTTGATTATTCAAGACAAAAGACAAAAATGTTAGAAATGTATAAATCCGCATAAAATAATAATCAGTTATGAAATTATTATTTTACCAAAGTGAAAACACGTGATATATTGCTAACAAAGTGGTTTGAACGACTAAGCCAGAGACACCATCAGTATACATACTTCTTGCCACTCCTAATTTATCGTAGTAATGTGTTACTAAGTGAGGAAATAAATTACTCCATTTCATTATGAAACCATATAACGCACTAATAATAAATGACAAACCCATAAATTTACTAATATAAGCTATATCAAAAATACGTTTGGGAAAATCCATTATAGATAAAATAATAGGCTGGGTTGTAGCGCCTACAAACCCAGCGATTAACGCCGCGGCTAAAATTGTGTGTTGTTTAAAATACGGAATTAAATATTCTACGAAATCCATTTGAAAATACTTAGGTAGTTTTTCGTAATTGAGGGACATGAAACGCAATACAACATCCCACAATGCCGTAACAATAAATGTTAATATTATTAGTTTATAATCCATATAATATTACTTGGGAAATTTATTCAAAAAATGTAGAAAGTAGAAGTAATCCACCAGTTGCGGTTATATTTTTCATAAACGCATAATATTGACTTTCACTTGATGGAAAATTATAAATAAATGTAGCTAAAACAGTAAATATTGCCAATCCTATACTAGAATAGTACGCATAATCATTGTACGTATTTGTGTATAGGGAGAACATAATGATAATTGGTGCCAATATTTCTAGCAAAACAACACCGGATATAGCTAAATCATAAAATATACTAGGCAACTTTTGTAAGAAAAACATATTTTGAAACCCTTTTACCGTAGCTGAATAATTTACAACCTTTGATATACCTGCTAAAAAATACATCAATAAAATAAAAAACGCATAGACCAAAAGTTTCATTTTTAATATACATAAAATGAATATTAAAAACCATATGATTTGGAATACACATTCATATTTCATAAATACATAACTTTATGAAATAGTTATCAAACTTTGTTATACACAAACAAATAAGTAAATATTATATCAAGTATAAACCCAGATATGCTGAATAAATATAAAAGATATTCTAATTTGGTTTTGTTCTTAATATTGTAAAAATAAAATACCAGTAAACCAAAAAATGGTATAGCTAAAATATCACCAATATTACTTATGGATGTATCCATTATATTTTATATTGATATTAAATATCAAGTGAAATAGTGTTCTTATTTGAAGAATTCTTCTTACGAGCACGCTTAGGCATATTTGTATTTTGCATGCCATTTAATGATGAAATTGAAATAACCGAATCTTCGTCGTTAGATGCGCCTTGAGACATAGGGCGTTGATTCTCATGAATGTTTACATTACGTGTTTTTAATCCAGATAAGATATTGTCAATATCACTTGATTGAGGTCCTTTCATTTCTTGTCTTTGCACTGGAGGTCTCATACTTTTGACAGGTTCATTTATATTTTGTTGGGAATTCATATCTACACCTTGTTCTCTAAACATCGTACCACGACTTGCGTTGATATCAGGTCTATTAGAAGGAGCTTCATTTGAATAATTCATCCCGGGTCTTGCTTGAGGAGGAAGATTTTGAGTTTCAACGGGACTTGGTGGAGGAGGTCCACGTGGTTTATTACCGGCATCTTGCATAAAATTATTTGCCATCGCAAATCCCGGGGAGTCTTGACTCATACTACTCACTGTTGCGTTTGTAAACATCTTCATTAATTCTGGACTCTGTTTTATAACATCATTGAACGCAGGAGTAGCACTCGATAGAGCCTTATTTGAAAAATTCAATACTGCTCCACTAAATCCAATACGCAGAAGTAGAGATATCTCTGGGGCAAGCTTACCACCCTTATATTTATCATGTAGCTCACTGAATATTTCTTCGTAACTATCAATATCCTCGTTAATTTGTTCTCCCCATCCATCCAGGTTCAAATCAAATGGGTTAAACGCAGTGTTCGCATATTCTAATGAATTTACAAATGTCATAAACCACCACCCCTGAAGTTTAACACTATCCTTCTTACGTTTGTCTTCTAGTGCAGTTTCATACTCATCTTCAATCTCATCATATTCAGAATCTAACGTAAAATGAGAATTGTGTTTAATTAGCCCTTTCTCGTACCATTCGTCTAATTTCTTAAGCATGGCGCGCTTTTTCCTACGTTGATCTCGTTCATTCATAGTAGTATTCACCTTAATATCGTCATTCATCGGCATCTCTGACATCTTTGAAAATCCGTCCCATGTTTTAGCGTTTCCAACGCTATCACGAGTAGCTTGGCCTAAATTTGAATCTGTTTTTTCCTCATATGACGATGACACAGCTTCAGGAGCACTGTTACCAAATCCAAATAAATTAGACGCCATACCAGAGAGTGATTTTGTGCTGCCATTATTTTCAGGTTGAGGGGTATTGCGTCCAGAGATTTCATTCAGTTCATTTTCTAAATTATCTAGTTCTCCTAAATTTAAATCTACATTTGAAGAAATTTTCTTGTCATTCATTAATAACTCAATGCCAGACCCAAGATTTGAGCCAGTTCTGGAAGGCATATTACTGGGCAAATCATCAATTTCACTAAGAGCACCTAAATCTACAACTTCCATTCTATTATGATATTTATACACTATTTATTTTTAAATCCTCCGCATACATTATTATATTATGGTTTTTTAAATACCAAATACCTTGTAAAAATGAATCCGCAAGATCGTCTTTTTTCTTTGTATTTAGTGAATCTTTCCATTCTTTTAAGTTATCGTTTGCGTCTATCATAAGAGAACAATAGTATACACCATCCTTTTTATGTTTTTTGTAATTCGCGTTAATTTTGGTCGTATTTGGTGTATTTTCGTCTACTTCATTACAATGTTCTCTATTGTCTAATTTTAATTCTGCAAATTGTTTTAATTTATGTGATGATGATACAAATTTTATGGTTGTCTGGTCGTTTAACATTATAAAATATTGAGCTAACATTCCTTGTACGGTTTTCATTCTAGTTGCTATGGGTGATATTTGATTTTCAATGACTATATGTTCTATCGTGTCAATGTTCTCAATCTTATTTAATTGTTCTTTCATTTCTTTTCCTATACTGATTAAATCGGTTTCTCCTGCGGTCTTCTTCTTCTTCTTATTATTAATAATTTCAAAACAATTTATTTTGTAATATTCCACTATTATATCCAATAATTCGGCTTTCTTTCGTTTGTCAATGTTCTCCGTATTTAAAAATACAAGATTTTTATTGCCCTGCTGAATAAGGTCATGTACTTTTAATTTCTTTAAAGAGGGTATTGTCATTTCCTTTGTTGGAATAAAATATTGAGAGCAATTCTTAGCATGTTTTTCACAGTAATATTTGTCATTTTTATGATATTTTGCTTTTTTTCCACATACTTTCGGAGATGCCTTTTTGCTTTTTGGAATATTCATGCATTCGCAAGTATACGAAACCGGTTCATCGTCCATCAGATTTAATACTCCCCATTTGTCAATAGAAACTCCATTATCATTATGTTCCAAAATGCAATAAGCCATGTTCTTTATTCCAACATCAAAACTAATTACTTTCATAGTTCTCGTATAATAATATACATCGTAATTGATTTATATTATTTGAAACCGTAAGTATATTCTAAAAATTGATTATTCTAATATAGCATATTCCATATTATAATAATCATATAAAACATGGAATTCATAGTAGTATTCTTCATAGTTATAACAGTGGTAATGGCAAATGCTATATTTACACCAGATAATCGCCAAGTACATCCAAGTTAACCGATTTACTCAGGGCGAGTGACTGGCTTAGATACTGCTGGTGCGATTTTTCGTGCCGCTAGCTGTTCCCTTGATAAATATAAATCTTTTAAATCGCTGGATGCGTAACCGAATGGTTTAGTCTTATCGGTTCCAGATGAATATAAATAAGGTTGATTATGGAATCCCTTAACTTCGTTTGTTTGAATGCTAGGAATATCAATAGGGCGTTTGTAATATCCAGTATCATTTGATGATTCGCGGAAATTATACTCCATAATTTTTTTTGCATTTTCGGTTAAATACTTGCGGTATTCCCAATTTGACTTGATTCCTGAATTTTCTACTAAATCAGCATTTATAGATGACTCTGGTTGCCATGTAGCAGTAACCGACCGTCCATCACTCATTAGTGGGGGAAATTCGGGATATTTATTATTTGTATGGTACCCTCTAGATGATTCCGGTACAGTTTCTTTAATAATAGGATATGCGCAATCTACGCTTTGGAACATACTTGATGAACGTGAAAACATTATAATATACTAAACAGTTAGAAATTATAATAGGGGCAGTAGTATTACATATATGCTGATGTTTCAAGCAATTTCAATACGTCTTGTTTTCTCATTTTAGTTGTGTCAGAAGCATACCCTTTCTCAATAACTAGTGCCTTTAATGCAGTTATATTCATTTTTCGGTAGACATCCATTGGTATTGGTATGTTTTCAGGGGAATTCTCTAAAGTAGTCTCTTCCAATTTATCTACTAGCAAATTGTCGTTGTTTTCCTGGTCTAATCCTTCATGAATATCCGGATCTTGCTCTTCCGATACGACACTTGAGTATTCTTCCTGAGGACTAATTGTTCCGTCAATACTTTCCATTCCTACGTTGATTACCTTTACCACATTACCCTCAATCAACTCTTCTGGGAAAATAACATCATTTTCATCATCGCTTTCGCCCTCACTTTCATCCTCACTTTCATCCTCACTTTCATCCTCACTTTCATCCTCACTTTCATCCTCACTTTCATCCCCACTTTCATACTCACTTTCAGATACTAGTAATTTTGGTAACTCGGGCGCTGCACCGTAATATTCATCCTGACCTTGTACGTCTGGTGTATATAATACATTTTCAGGCATATCATGATGCGTTACTAAAGTATTGCGATTGTTCATTTCGGTTACAATATTATTAATAATTTCAAACATAGTGTCGCATTTAGTTTCTAATGCGGTGAAACTTTGTCTGAAGTGATACACCAAAAATAATATAAGTATAAATGTTATCGCCAAACTCACAAAGAAAACCGTTTCGATCATGTTAAATAATCCCATTTACATTAAAAAAACATTATATAAGATGAAAGCAAACGAACTCATTAAATAAAATATTTTCGTATATTATATATAAAAATGGATTCAATCTCAGGATCTACTAAATTTATTGCTTCTGAGGGCAACAGTAAAAATTATATGATAATTATTCTGGTTGTCTTATTGATATTATCTCTTTTAGGGATAAACTTATTTATAATTGTAGGCAATGTCGTTCAGGTGGTTATTAATATTTTCAAACCTCTCATCTATCAGATATTAGCTATTTTTGGATATACCGCCGGTACATTGTTAAATACAACCGCAGATATTACATCTGATGTTGCTCGTGCCGGCGTTGATATTGCGGAAGGCACAGTTCAATCTGTAGGAAATCTTCTAAAAGATGCGAGTAAAGGGTCTGTAAACGTCCAAACTAAAAATGACCTTGATGTCGTTATGAAAGAACCAAAATCCGATAGCTCTGATAGTCCTATTCAAACCAACGGTGCTGCTTTAAAATCCAGCTGGTGTTTAGTTGGAGAACAAAATGGACGAAGAGGATGTGTTGAAGTAAATGATGCTTCAAAATGTATGTCAGGACAAGTTTTTCCTAACGCAGAAATGTGCTTAAATCCCACATTATCACCCAATATGCAACCCAAACAGAAAGTTCAACCACACCCACTTAAGAGTATCAAGAGCAATCCTGACCGCAGTACATGGTAAATACACATTGAAATATTATATATGACGTAATATGACTCATACATAATAACGATTACATATTTGTTATGGAAAATGGAACATATGCGCTCGTGCTAGGACTAGTTGTTAGTATACACCCAGACGCATCACTTATATTAGTTTCTGATATATTCATGAGTATCCCATAACTAACGTCATATTCTACATAAAACGTGCTGGTTACATCAATATTACCGGCATTAATACTCAATTTCGGTTTCACATAGAAATCATATACGTATCCGGGTTCAGTATATAAATTTATATTGGAAATATTCAATACTCCGGCATATAGTGTAGCATTAAAGCTATCCGCATTATTGGAAATATCAAATGTAAACGATTTCAAGTTTGACGTATCATATGCGTAATCGACTATATGTGTAACATTTTGGACGTAACCATTGTTATACTTTACTACAAACTCAAATGGGGTTGTATTGTCTAATGTTATTGATAAATTGTTATATTCATATACCGTATCTACAGAGTTCGTTTTTTTCCCAGTTATCGTAAATCCAACAGGGATACTCATTCTATATGTATACGATGGTAAGTCAATAATATCAGTTATATTCAATGATGTTACTAATTTTTCTTCATCGTCATTAAAAAAGACATTATCATCTATCGCAATAAACGTCCATTTATCAGTTGTCACTGGTTGGGTTATACCTTTTGGTTCTGTGCCAGTTTCATAGTTATATAATGGAACGCTTTCATCCAGATATAAATCGACTGATGGTCCAGGAACTCCAGACGCACCGCTCTTTGTATAAATTATACCTGTATTAGGACAATCTAATACTCTACTGCTTCTACGATTATTACCCATCATCGCATTTTTATATAGCTCCTTTTTAGTGAACGAATTTTGTTTAGTCGATTGTTTATTGCCAGCATATTTTAATATTTCGGCTTTTCGCCGCATATTTAATTGTTCGGAAGTATATCCTTTCAAATACGGAGATTTATCTAAAATTGTGTTTCTTGGTGGAGGAACCGCAAATAAAAATTGTTTTTTTCTTTGTTGACAAACATCATCTAAAGATACATTTGTTGTTGCCATAGTATAGTATATTATCACTTATAATATACTATGAGATTGTTCGGTTGATAGGTCTAATATTTGGATGAGTACCAGTAATTTGATAAATATTTAAACCCTTTTTGTGCTCCCATGTCATTTACAACTGCCAATTTTGGGCCACTTGACACAATTTGATTAATTTCAAAAATATTTAATGCGCGATTGTAATATCTTAATGCTGATAATTTTCCAAAAAATCCACCATTCTGACATACATAAACATCACCATAATTTTGTTTGGGAGTATCAAGCATTTCAAGACGACTAGCGATTATGCCATTCACATATACATCTACTTTTGTATTCATCGCACGAATAGCCACATGGACCCATTTCTTTAATGGAACATTATCTATATTAATAACATTGGGGTTAGTTCCAGAAGACATGTCGTGAGTTTTTACTGAATCCATAATAATATGCAGCTTATTTGTCATTGGTGAGACATACATACCGGGTGCGTTATTTACATTCGCAAGATTCGTATCAGAATCAAACCCACCATCACCTTTACTGAATATATGTTGGAATTCATCCTTGTCCTTATTCAAGTCATCAATATATATCCAAGAAGACCATGTGAATTCTAGCCCTTCAGATTCATTATTCGATCTATATATAGGCTTACTATCTGTATTCTTAGGGTCTTGAGTAACTATCATGCTATTCGTGCCATCAATCATACCATTAATTAGATAAGGAGAATTACTTGGTCGTGTAAAATGGCTTATCATGCTTATACCCAAATTCATTAGAAACAAGAACACAATCAAAACCAAAATAATAAAGGCAAATTTGGCGATTATCGTATTCGAATATAAGAAACCGCTTGTAACACCAACCCCTACTGCTGCTTCAGTTGAAAAATCATCAAATGTATTTGTGAGATTCCCTTTTGCTTGGTCGTAACTATCACTTGCTGCCTGAATCCCACTTTGGACGCTCTGGTTAATTGTAGACAATGGATTTGCATTTGAATTATTATTTTGTTGAAAATTCATTATATTTTATATATTATATACTAGATATATAAAACATTTTTTTATTACATCAATGAGACCTTTTTAATTTCTTCGTTATTCTGTAAAATCGATAAATCAATACCTATATCGTTTAATGCGGAAGTCATTTTACTTGACCCATTACCTTTCATATAAATATCCCATGCGGTTTCAGGATCAACTGGGGTCGTCCATCGCTTAAATAGAGTAGCATATGCGTCAAAATTACCAGCAAGATTCCCTAAATATAAAGGGGTTTCTTTACCAGGGGGTACAATAGGCATAGCACTACCATTCTTCTCAATATTCTTAAAGAATCTTTGGGAACGTACTAATTTACCATCAAGATACGCATCGGCAAATTGGTTATCCATACTAATTGTTATATTTACCCATTTTTGAAGAGGAAAATTATTGGTAATTGTCATTGTTTCGGTAGTATTATCAATCATGTTAACATCTAATTTCAAGACTGGGGAATTTTTATCTAAATATAATTTAAAATTATTTCCACGTGAGAATATAGTTTTGTCGGCATTGTTATCCCAAGTGTTTACATATATCCATACTGAATGTCCGTAACGAGTGTTTTTCGGTGCACTAATCGTTGTAATCGCTGGGACTGGGGTCAATAAGCTAGCAGTTTGCACTAATTCAGTCGAACTATCGGTATAGTAAGTATATAGTACATATAATAATACTAAAATAGCTACTATCAGAATTATGGTAATTGTATCCATTATATACTTTACATCTATAAATTATTCACCGGAGGGTTTTTTTTCATTAGTAAATTGTATGAGTTTGTTACTTGTGAACGTGATAAATTGCCTACATAATAACGAATATTACTAATCGCTCCATCTAATCCATTATCTTCCCCGATTACAACCATATCATTCGCTGTGTATATTGGGGGATTATTGTAATCAAACCTAAATGTTTTTTCTAATTTGCCATTCAAAAATAAGTCGACTGAGTTCGCTGTGTAATTAAATACAAACTGGTTCCATTTTTGAGTATCTATTTCTACCATATAACTATTGTCAGCATTATTTGGGTTATTTGTAAAGTAAACCTTTACTATATCTTTGTTATTATGTGGTTCTTTTTTAACATATGTTATCTTAGGAATGCCATCACCGTAATTGAATATTGGAGTTTCTTTCGCATATGATACTTTATTTTCGGAATGAGTGTTTAACATTATCCACATCGATAAACTATAATTGTTTCGGTATACCACTGGAGAATTTATATCATCTTTTTCTGCTGTTAATTTTAAATCAAAACTGGAAATAATTGGTTTTTCTATATCTAGAAAGGCGGTCCCTTCCAATAATGGCGTACCTTGTTTTACGCTAAGTTTTGATAGAATTGTCGGTATATAATTATAGAGGAATATCAACACTACCTCGGTGATAAACAAATAATAAACAACATTTGTTGTTAGATCTAGTTCTCGTCTTATGTAATTGTAAAAGTCTAAAATAAGACAAGGAACATAGAAGAACAAATGCACTAACAAACCGCCCCATCCTTCTTGTGTTTTTAAATAACTACTATAAAAGTAAAATACCATTGCTAATCCAATTAATATACCTAGCGATACTACACCGGATATTATATAATTAGCCATTGAAAACACGGAATTATTTATAGTTGAATAAAAATATAATACAGTTCCAAATAGAGCTACTATTGTTCCAATAATCACTCCAATATAATAACTGTTATTCAATGACTCTTTTCCTAAAAAAACCGTAGGTATTAAAACTAGTAATCCTACTACTAATGGGAATAAATAATTATTATAATCACTTGTTAATGATAGAGGATCTTCTGACGACCGCATTAGTGTTATTATAAAATAAATCAGAAATCCAAATGTGATTATATATTTCAATATTGGTATCATATTGGTTCCGGTTAAACTTTCCATATTTATTATACATTATAGATATAATAAATATTATTTGGATTCATATTACAAGTTTTCCATTGTTGTTTTCTTTCCATGACATTCACGACATAAAGCAACTAAATTATCTACATGATTACTTCCACCATACTCCAATCTAACTACATGGTCTACTTCAAACCAAGCGGTTAATTGATTTTGACAATCTCCACATTTCCAATTTTGACGAGAAGCTACGAATTTCTTTTTGGTTTCGCTAACCGAACGTTTTGTTGATTTTTTACCGGAATTCATTATTCTATCTTCAGATACTTGGGACGAATTAGACAAATTCATCATTGGATTATTGTCATTGCTCGAAACAAAACCTTGTTTTGAAGTGAAATCCAATATGGGGGAAATTATATTCGACGCATTCTTATCAATAGGTAAATATTTAATATAATCACCGGAAGTAGATACAATCTCACGAGCACGTAACGGATTCTTCTTTATTAGAATATAAAACATCAACGCACCGAAACCTATACCAGCCATCTGATAATATTTTTTCCATGATAATAATAAGTTCATATATTTACCATCCGTGTAAATATTTGCCATACAAAAGCCGGCTATAAGCATTATTACTAATTCAAATCTCATTCTTTATAATAGTTTCTTCTTATATTGTCTGTATAAATTTTCGGCCTTCTACTTATTTATTCATAATATACATAAATTAAAAATGCACATATCAATATTAGTGCTAAATGAATATAATGCTTATTTAAATTTAATTTACTGCTTATATACACCGGTTTCGGTAAGTACTCGTTTCGATATTTAGCAAGAGCATTCGGCAATGACATTTCTTCTTTGCCTAACATCACATTAAATTTATTATGAATAAAATGGACCCATCTGACAAACGAGTCACGATTATCTAAATATGGGGATACCGGATACTTATCTAACATTTCACTAAATTTGTTTCCCATTTCATCGATAGGTATAAATAGCGGCATGTTTTGAATAAAATCATAATACTTCTTCTTTGTTACGCCATTCGGCGTTTTTGGATAAGATTCAGCTACCGTATGTAAAAAAAACCAATAATGAGGTCCCCATACTTCAGCGTGAAATATCATTTTGTATACACGTTAGTAATATTTATTTTTTAGGATTACAACTAACATTTTACAAAAAGGGTGTAAAGATTACTTTATGTAAAATAATAGATAATACATGTCAGATAACTATTGCAATAACTGTGGAAAACACGGCCATAATTATAACCAATGTAAATTACCCATAACCAGTTTAGGTGCGATCGCATTTCGTGTTAGAGACGACAATATTGAATATTTAATGATTCGACGTAAAGACACCTTAGGATTTATTGACTTTATGCGCGGGAAATATGCGTTAACTAATAAAGACTATATTATGAATATGTTGAAGCAAATGACGAACGACGAAAAAAATAAACTTAATACATGGACGTTCAACCAAATATGGAACGATATATGGGGCAATGTTAGCGCAATAAATCAATACAAAACCGAAGAAAATTCATCCAGAAATAAATTCAATCAGTTGAAACAAGGCGTTCATTATAAAAATAAAAACTTCTCTTTAAATGAAATGATTATTGAATGTAACCAATATACCGTTTGGGACGAACCTGAATGGGGCTTCCCCAAAGGAAGACGCAACTATAATGAATCAGATTTAGATTGTGCTTTAAGAGAATTTAATGAAGAAACTGGGATTAATTTGAATTGTATGAAATTAATTGATAATTTGTTCCCATTTGAAGAGATTTTTACTGGGTCAAACTATAAATCTTACAAACATCGATATTTTATTACGTATATTGACAATAACAAACCGATTAACATGGATAATTATGAAAAAACGGAAGTTAGTAAAATGGAATGGAAGACATATGAAAACTGCATGATATCTATTCGTAAATATAATTTAGAAAAACAATCAATGCTTACTAAAATACATAATACGCTCTCAAATTATAGTATGACATGCTATTGTTAAAACCCACACCTTTTTATCTATATATATTTTAATATAGATAAAGTATCATCAAATTATGAATAACACATCCAAAAGTAAATCTTTACCAAAAAATACAACACGTAAAAGATGTCCTAAGGGAGAACGTTGGAATAAAACTCAAAATAAGTGTTTACCTCATGTTAAAAAAACAAATCCAACAACTACTAGTAGTGGCTGTTCTAAAAACTACGAGCCTAAAACCCTACGCGAAAAAAAGAGAATGAATGAACTGAAAGAACTAGTTCGAAACCGTGAGCTTAATCACAAAGGTTTGAGAAATATGGTGTCTGACCTAATTGGCGAAGAACGAGGAATTCATAAAAATCAAATATTAGGTGCACGGATGACCGATGAATTAATACAGTTGATTATATGCTTAGAAAATAATCAAACTACCGACCCTGAACCTGAACCTGAACCGGAACCGGAACCGGAACCGGAACCTGAACCTGAACCGGAACCGGAACCGGAACCGGAACCTGAACCGGAACCTGAACCGGAACCTGAACCGGAACCTGAACCGGAACCTGAACCTGAACCGGAACCTGAACCGGAACCTGAACCGGAACCTGAAACGGAAACGAAAACGGAAACGGAAACTGAATCCAAGGAAAAAATCAACAATATAGAATTAACCCCAGACGCACAGGATATACAAAATAAGATTGGAGTTGAACCGAGTGATACTGATTCGAAAGAGTACAATGAATACCTATCTAATAAAGAAAAACTTGAATATGAAGATAATGATAACTCATACGACTTCCTTTATCCACAATTAAACGATCCGAATTTCAACACCAAAATTGCGCTGCGTAAAGAATTCAACGACACTCGTTTTGACGGTAAAATTAAAGATATAAAAAAACAGGCAGAATTATTATGTAAATCCGACTTTGAATTGTTACCGCATCAAATGTTCGTCAAGAATTTTCTTTCGCTACAAACGCCATACAACTCTCTGTTATTATATCATGGACTAGGAACTGGTAAAACATGTAGTGCAATAGGAATTGCGGAGGAGATGAGGCTTTTTATGAAACAAGTTGGGGTAAAACAAAAAATATTAATCGTCGCATCCCCTAACGTTCAAAATAACTTCCGTCTTCAACTATTTGACGAACGGAAATTGAAATTAGATGGAGAACAATGGAATCTAAACACATGTGTAGGGAATTCATTATTAAAGGAGATTAACCCTACCAATTTAAAGGGCATTTCCAAAGATAAAATAACCGTGCTTGTAAATTCTCTTATCAATAAGTATTATTCCTTTGTAGGATACACTGAATTATCACATTATATACAAAACAAAACAGTTCCTCCGGATAATGCCAATTATACTCAATCTCAACGGAAGGAATATAAACAAAAAATGATACAGAAATATTTCGATAACCGTCTTATAATTATTGATGAGGTTCATAATATTCGCCAGGGCGATGATAATAAAGATAAAAAGAAGACGTCGGCATTATTATTAAATATATGTAAGTATGCCAATAATATGCGTCTTCTCTTACTATCTGCTACCCCAATGTATAACAGCTATAAGGAAATAATATGGCTTACTAATATTATGAATGTGAATGATAATCGTAGCACCATATCACAACACGATATATTTGATAAAAGTGGTAATTTTATTCAACCATCTACAGACAGTAATGGTAATGCAATAGAAGGAGGTAAAGAATTGCTTATGCGTAAGTTGACCGGATACGTTTCATTTGTTCGTGGAGAAAATCCATATTCATTCCCTTACCGCATTTATCCAGAAACATACGATAGCACTCGTGTATTGAGTATTGAGAATTATCCAACCAAACAAATGAATAACCGCGAAATAAAAGAACCATTAAAACGCATTCCCGTATATATGAATACCATTGGGGATTATCAATTGAAAGGATATAATTACGTTATTGACAACATTAAAAACATGTCTACTGTGAAAAATAAAGATGATAATGATTCCGTACAACAAATACCAACATTTGAGAACATGGAATCATTTGGATATACTTACTTAGAACGACCACTGCAATCATTAGACATTGTCTATCCAAATAAAGAATTTGATAAAATAATTAACGGGGAAGCATCAACAATGAATCAAGAAGACATTGTGAAACGAATAGTTGGTAAAAATGGACTAATGAATATTATGACTTATAAAACAACAGAACAAATTCGTTATAATTTTCAATATAAACCCGAAACATTAGACAAATATGGACGCATCTTCAGTCCCAATGTTATTACGAACTACAGTAGTAAAATTTCTTCTATTTGTAATACCATTATTAAATCCAAGGGTATTATTATGGTTTACTCTCAATACATAGATGGAGGAGTAGTACCTGTTGCTCTAGCATTAGAAGAATTAGGATTTACTAGATATGGAAGCTCCGCCGCTACAAAACCTTTATTTTCAGAACCTCCAACTCAAGCTATTGATTCTATATCTATGAAACCGAAATCACAATCAAGTGGCAAATTCAAACAAGCAAAATACGTAATGATTACTGGAGATAAACTATTCTCACCGAACAATCTAGACGATATTAAGTACATTACAAATACAGACAATAAAAATGGTGAAAATGTAAAGGTTATTCTTATTACAAAAGCAGCAGCAGAAGGATTGGATTTTAAAAACATCAGACAAGTGCATATTATGGAACCATGGTACAATATGAATCGCACAGAGCAAATTATAGGACGCGGTGTACGCAATCTAAGTCATTGTGATTTACCATTTGAAGAACGTAATGTAGAAATATATCTACATGCTACCAATCCTATATCAGAAGAACAAGAAGAACCTGCTGACCTATACGTATATCGGTTCGCTGAAAAAAAAGCAGAGTTAATCGGGAATGTATCGCGTGTTATGAAAGAGATATCAGTTGATTGCCAATTAAATATAGAACAAACCAATTTTACCATTGATAAACTAACCCAAATGGTTCAAAATCAAAATATCATGATACAATTATCGAGCAATTCTAATACAGAAATACCCTTTCAGATTGGCGATAAACCATTTACAGCTGTATGTGACTATATGGATAATTGCGATTATAAATGCTATCCTAATAATGAGATTAATAATCAAGAAATTGTGAATCACACTTACAGTGAAGATTTTACGCGCATTGGGTTCTCCGCAATCATTAAACGACTTAGAAATTTATTTAAAGAACATTTCTTTTACACTCGCACTGACTTAATCAATTCAATCAACATAATCAAAAAATACCCAAAAGAACAAATTGATTTCGCACTCACACGATTTGTTAATAATAAAAATGAAATTATCGTTGATAAATATGGAAGAAATGGATACTTAATTAACAAAGGCAAATATTATGTCTTTCAGCCGATGGAAATTACAGACGAATATGCTTCTTTAATTGAACGATCTATACCGATCGCATTCAAACCGAAATCTCTGGATTTGGAATTGCCTATTAACCAAGTTATTCAAAATGATGATGACGCAGTAGAAACTACATTAACCGATTATAAAACTCTAAGCAATTCGCTTACCGAAAATATTATTAACACAACTGTCACCGGAAATATCAAAGCAGGAGATAACAATTGGTATAAACATTACAGTAAAGTTTATAAAACTCTTATTGATAATAACTTCACTAAGAAACAACTTGATAAATATGTTATACATCACTTTTTAGATTTACTATCTATACAAGATAAAGTAACTATTATCAATCATGTATTCCAAAAAGGTATTGATTTATCAAATGACGACAAAGTTATCAAAGATTATTATAATAACTTCATTACTGATAATAACACTATTATTTTGATTGATTCAATAAATAACAACAGTCCTTTTCGAATATACACGTTAAACACAGATACTACTCCTATATGGAATAGAGTTGACGAGGCTGACCTTAATAAATACAAGTCAATATTAAGAACTTTCATTGTTACTACTGAAAAGGTAAACAAACCAATATTCGGATTTTTTGATAAAGACACCAAAAAAAATATTATTTTCAAAACACGCACAATAACCGACAAACAACGAAATATCAGTGGATTTAACTGTAAAAATGCTGGCAAAAATGACGTTATCAAAAAAATGAATGATTTACCTATCACATTAAATATTGATTATGACAACAACAATATCAAAAAACAAGGGACATGTGTTATTTTTGAACTTATCTTCAGAAAACTTGATGATGAAAGATTTAATGGAAAACGGTGGTTGTTTGATACTGTTACGCGAAACAAAAATGTAGATACATTCTTTGGAAAATCGCGACAATAATTACCTCAATATATGAAAAATTGAAAATCCTATATTGAACCAAAACTACATAAAAGATAATATATTCATATATTAGTAACTATGGATAAACAGCAAAAAACCCAAGGAGTTTATTCTCAGGGAATGCTCACTAAAAAGGTGTTTCTAACAATGGACCAAGTAGGTCAAAATATAAAACAGAATTTAGAACGAAGCATATCACATTGCATTGAAGGTAAATGTACTCAAGATGGTTATATTAAACCGAATTCAGTCAGGGTAAATACCTACTCAGCAGGTGTTGTAAACAATGAAAAAATCGAGTTTCAAACTGTATTTGAATGTATGGTCTGCCATCCAGTAGAAGATATGGTTATTGATTGTAAGGTTAAGACACTTACAAAGGCTGGAATACACGGTGAGGTTATTGATAGCGAAGGTAATATGCCGGTTACTGTATTCATCGCAAGAGACCACCATTTCACAAACAAACAATTTGGAACTATTGAAGAAAACAGTATCGTGACAACAAAAATTATTGGTATTCGGTTTGAATTAAATGACCCATTTATTTGTGCTATTGGTACATTAGATACGGGGACTAATAAGTAATTATTTGTGTATCTATTATTCGCAAACGTTTATTTATATTTAGAAATTTCTATCCATTATGTATATTTAATACATAATGGTCAATTTTTTAATGTCAGGTCAAGCAAGACCTCGCAATCCTAACGAACAAGTTAAACGTGCTGCTGCTGCGAAGGCTGCTACTGAGAAGGCCGCCGCTGAGAAGGTCGCTGCCGAGAAGGCCGCCGCTGAGAAGGCTGCTACTGAGAAGGCCGCCGCTGAGAAGGTCGCTGCCGAGAAGGCCGCCGCCGAGAATGCCGCCGCTGCTGAGAAGGCCGCCAC
>Ga0206125_10000264_pt1 | contig 70659 bp, 57 predicted proteins | sample Helgoland_Spring_4_FD_148598 | JGI IMG/M metagenome (GOLD analysis project Ga0206125, IMG submission 148598) | Pelagic subsurface seawater microbial communities from Kabeltonne, Helgoland, North Sea - Helgoland_Spring_Bloom_20160331_1 | ecosystem: Environmental > Aquatic > Marine > Epipelagic ...
GAAGCCGTTGCTGGTATTCGGCGTGGTGAACAGCGGGCCGATCTGGGCATCGTAGTCCGCGATGACCGCCAAAGCCTTGACCATGATGTCCTCGCTCTCGGGCAATTCGTCGGCGTAGATGTTGATGGTGTTCTTGATTTGGGTCAGGGCCGCTTCCGACAGCGACTGGGAGCCGTTGATGTGGTCCTGCAGGTCGCACAAGGCGGTCATCAGCAGGGCGCCGTTGAAGGGCACGGGCTTGACCCACACGCGGTGGAGGGTGCTGTGCTCGTAGAGGATGAGCGATCCATCGTCGTTCCGCACGTCGTCCACATTCCAGCGGTTGCCGGACTGGATCTCCCAGCTCTGCTGGTTGAAATTCCAAAACGGTCCCTGGGCCATCACATAGTCCGCACCCACATTCTGTGAACTCGCCCCGGCCGAGGCCGGAAGGAAGGCCGTGTGGTCGTCCCTCAGCACGTTCATGAAAGTGATTTCGGGCGTGAAATCGCCACCGTCATTCGACAGCCAGCGGCCCAGGACCGGACTCTCGAAGTGGATTTTCCGGTTGTGGTGGGACGTTGTCGCTTCCCATCGAAGCCAGAGTTCGTCGTCCGGGATGCTCTGCGCAAAGGCGCGGCTGCCGTGCCCCCATTTGGTGTTGTCCCAGCTCAGGTCGCACCCCAATGCGCAAGGGTCATAGATGGGCAGGTTGCCACCGGGAGCGATGACGTTCAGTCCCGGATTGGTGCCCCCTTGGTGGTGGTACTGTGTCCAGAGCATCCAGCCTTCAGCATCGATGTAGGCGTCAAAACTACCGCCGCCAAAATCAAAGGTGTGGGTCCCCTCAGGCAGGCCCTGCACCTCCGTCAAACTGGCCAATTGCGCCCAGGAGAAGTTGGCGACAAAGAGGAGAAAGGCTGAGGTCAGTACAATGGATTTCATGGCGCGTCTACAGCTTTGAATATCGCCCTAAAAAAGGCCGGTTCAAAGCTGTTCCACCTCAGGACCTCGACCCTGGTGCCGCCATCAAAGCTTGGGCGCGCGGCCCGCTCATTTGCGGGTGAAGCAGCAATTCAGCCGTGCTGCGTTAAGGTGCCATGGGTCGCGCTCTTTCCCACAGCAATTCGGGACTGATTTGGCGCACCGTGCAAGGTGCATGTCTGGCATGAACAGGTGCCGGAGAGCGCAATTCTCTCAGTCGATGATGAACTTACCCCGTGCGGGTGTGGTTGGGTGCGAGTGGGAAACTTGCGCTCATGGTGTTTGACTGGAAGAATCAAACAATAAAATCAGATTCAAAAAGGTAAAGACCATGGTGCTGCGAGGGTGGCACCTCAGATGAAAAGAGCCCATCTGGCCTTACCTCCGTTTTCAGCACAGGAACATTTGCTTTCGGTCTCGCAATGAGCGTGTTGGGTTGTAGTTTCGCGGCCGCATTTAAACAGCACCACCCAAAACCTCAGTCATGAAGCGGATTAAGGAGTTCAAGAAGATGTTTGGAGTGGAAGGCGCTTTGGAGTTGAAGCCACTCAAGAAGCAATACCGAAACTTGGTCAAGGAATGGCACCCCGACAAGTTTCCCAACGGCGGCGAAAAAGCGGTAGAAGCCGAGGCCATGAGCCGGAGGGTCATCGAAGGGTATCACTTCTTGGTAAGCATGGCCCCGGAGACCAAAGAGGCGCAAAAGGAGGAGTACACGGAGCTCACCACCAACTCTGGCATTCAAGATATTCAGCACAAAGGGATGCTCTTGGAAATCACCTTTCTCAATGGGGACACCTATGAGTATTTCGGGGTGAATGGCCAGCTGTTCAACAAGTTCCTCAACGCAGACAACCAGTACCGCTTCGCCAAGCGAAAGGTGTTCAATTCCTTCACCTACCGCAAGGCCAAGAGTGGCGCTACCGACGACGGTGAGTCCACAGGTGACGCCAGCTGAAAACCCAAAGAGGAAGCAGGGTTGGCGTCAGCGCTCAACCGCGAACCTGACAGGTCGATGTCCGGACATGTGGAGGGTGTAGAGGCCCGTTGGCCATTCCGACACATCCAGCGCACCGCCGCGCAAGGCGACGTCAGAACACAGACGGCCTTGCATATCCCTAACCACGACCGCGTCGCCCACCTTGATGCCGAGCGCCTCGAAACCCACGATTTGAATCTTGTCCGAGGCGGGGTTGGGATAGAGGGTTACTTCCTCCGGACCAGCGGTCTCTGAGGTGCTGCTGGTCCCGCAATCGATGCGTCCATCCATATCGTGTTGGCTCAGGGTTTCCCAGATGACATCGTGTGACACAAAGTCCATGTTCCCAAAGGTTCCCGGCCAATCGTGGTCGCCGCCATTGACCTTGTAGTGCAGCAGTTCATGGCATCCATCGGAAGAGGTCCACGTGTACAGCTCTGCCGTGCTGCCATCGTTGGTGCTCACATTGGGGACGTCGGTGATGACGGGCGTTTCTTCTAAACCACCTGCTCCGATCCAGTAATTGTTGACCTCGTCGTTGCTGTGGTAGTAAAGGGTGCCTTCGTAGACGACCCCATCGTAGGCCGAGATGAAGTCGGACGTGCCAAGGATGGTGACCACGGGGGTCGGGTGCACCACATTGCAAGAAGAAAAGCTCTCTGCGTACATGGTCCGGGCGACCACACCTATGCCCGTGATCTTGTCGTTGAGGCGGCACGCCAGGTCAAACGTAAATCCGCCCCCATTGGAGTATCCCATGGCATAGACCCGTTCGGTATCGATGTTGCGCGTGTAGGCCAGTTCGTCAATCAAAGCTTCAATGAAATCGATGTCGCTGTGTGGATTGGGTTCCGTGAAAGGAAGCGTCCCAGACACCACCACTTGCCAATTGGTGCCTCCGCCGTCATTGGGGTCGGGGATGGCGCTGGGATAGACCAGCACGAATCCATCTTCATCTGCGCGGTTGCGCAGGTCCGCGATGTTCAGTTGATCCTGCGCATTGCCTCCGCCTCCATGAAAACTCAGGACCAAGGGCAGGCTTGTGGCGGCGTCGTAGCCTGCAGGTAGGTATTCGAGGTAGGTTCTGGCAGTGCCATTCACGTCCAAGTTTTGGGTGGACAATTGGGCACACACGGTTCCCCAATGAATCATGAGGACGGACAAGGCAGAAATGGAAAAGCTTCTTGACATGGGAGCAAATAAAAAGGAGAAAATAAAGTCAAGCGGGTCCAGCGGGGATTCAAGGTCATCATTGTCCGCAGGATACTGAATCCGGGTCTTTGATGGCACATTGAACGCACATCTGCACCTGACTTCCCAACCTGTTTGCGAAAACCCTCCTGGAATTGAGCATCACCTTGGGGGAGCGGCGGACATGACCGAAATTCGGGTCACGTGAATGAAATACTGACGACGTCGTTTGAACTCGGACACCACGTGTTCACCGTGCTGGACCTGGTCGAGGTGGTAGGAGTGATTCTCCTGTCCAGGGTGGTCCTTGGCATCTTGCGCCGTGCATTGCGCCGCGCCGAGCGGTTTTCGACCTTGGATGAGGGCAAGCGGTTCATTGTACACCGCATGGTGTCTTCGGTCGTGTGGACCTTTGCCACGCTCTTTGTGCTCTCGGTATTGGGTCTGAATCTAACGGCAGTTTGGGCGGGCTCTGCGGCCTTGTTGGTCGGCGTGGGCATCGGACTCCAGGGCTTCTTCAATGACGTGGTCTGTGGTTTTGTCTTGCTGTTTGAAGGCGGAGTTTCCGTGGGCAACATCCTCCAAGTGGATGGCCGGATGGTCAGGGTGGAACGCATTGATCTGCGTTCGACTCGGGTGGTGTCGGTAGATGGCGAGTTGCTGGTGCTGCCCAATTCCAAGGTGGCGGGAGACGCCGTGCTCAACTTTAGCCAAGGCGGAAAGGCGACCCGGATCAAAATCGACGTGGGTGTCGCTTATGGCAGCGAAGTCCGCCTTGTGGAGCAATTGTTGCTGGAGGCCATGGCGGAACAGTCTGAGATTTTGGAGCAGCCGGCACCTCAAGTCTTCTTTCAGGATTTCGGCGACTCTTCTCTGGACTTCTCAGTGAGGGGGTGGATGGATCAACCTTGGAAGATCATGGCGATTCAAAGTCAGATCCGCACTTCTATCGACACGAAGTTCCGCGCCAACGGAATTCAAATACCCTTCCCGCAGCGGGATTTGCACGTCATTGGCGAGGTCCAACAGACTGAACTACAGGGCCCGTAATTTGCTGCCATGAAGAAAAAAGTGCTGCTGCTGGGGTCAGGCGAATTGGGCAAGGAAGTGGTCATCGCATTGCAGCGGTTGGGCCAGCATGTGGTGGCGGTGGACAGTTATGCCGGGGCCCCTGCGATGCAGGTGGCCGATGAACATGAGGTGATCAACATGCTGGATGGCCACGCACTGGATGACGTTGTGGCGAAGCACACTCCCGACATCATCGTGCCCGAAGTGGAGTCCATTCGCACCGAGCGTTTTTACGATTATGAGGCCCAAGGCATTCAGGTGGTTCCGTCGGCAAAGGCCGCCCAGTTCACCATGAACCGGCGTGCCATCCGTGACTTGGCCGCCCAAAGGCTCGGCTTGAAGACAGCGCCTTACCGCTATGCGACCACATTAGAGGAGTTGCAAGATGGGGTGCGGGCTGTGGGCATGCCTTGTGTGGTCAAGCCGCTCATGTCCAGTTCAGGAAAGGGGCAGTCCGTCATCCGAAGCGAAGCGGACGTCGAGCGCGCATGGCAATACGGCATGGAAGGTTCGCGGGGGGATTTGGCCGAGGTGATTGTCGAGGCCTTTATCGATTTCGATTACGAGATCACGCTGCTCACCTTGACGCAGGCCCATGAAAAAACCCTGTTTTGCCCCCCCATTGGCCACCGGCAGGAGCGGGGCGACTACCAAGAAAGTTGGCAGCCTGCGGCGATGGAGCCCTCCTTGCTGGAACAAGCCCAGAACATGGCTGCTGCTGTGACGGCAGAGTTGGGAGGCTCCGGCATATGGGGCGTCGAGTTTTTTATCGAGAATGCGAAAGAAGGACAGCCCGGTACGGTATACTTCTCCGAACTGTCCCCGCGCCCGCATGACACGGGAATGGTGACCCTTGCGGGCACGCAAAACTTCAATGAGTTCGAGCTGCATGCCCGCGCTGTTTTGGGCCTACCTGTCACCGAAATCGAAGCTTTCCGCCATGGTGCAAGTGCCGTTGTGCTGGCCCCTGCTTCAATAGGCGAAGGCGTCCCCATTTTCAATGGGGTCTCCGAAGCCGCTTCTGTGGCCCAGACCGACCTCAGGCTGTTTGGCAAACCCACGGTGCGTCCATACCGCCGCATGGGTGTGGCCGTGGCTTACGGTGATCCGTCAAGTTCCATTGCAGACCTCATCGAAAAGGCGAAGCATACCGCTGGCTTGATCGAGGTTCGCTGTTCAGATTGAGCCCCTCGGATCGGCCACAAAGACCCAGCTGCAAAAGCCATTTCACACGACCACCCCACTCCTCAGGCCTTTCACAGGCCGAATTACTTCTTGGAATTCATCGTTGTCTTCCTGGGTGTGACCATCTCCTTTTGGCTCAGTGAGTGGAACGAAGGGCGCAAAATCGAAGAACTGCACAAAGAGGATGTGGTGAGCCTTCTGGAAGACCTCGACCGAGACCAGGAGAGGTTGGAGCATGTTTTCAATCAAGCGAAGCAAGGGATGACCCGTTCCCAAAGGGCCCTCGACTGTACCAGAGATTTTCGCTCTGGGGCTTTGGATTACACGGCCTTCTCCGACAGCCTGATTCAAATCGGTTACCTCTATGGTTACGGCACTTTTTTCATGAACAGCGCGACCTACAAGTCCTTGATTGGGAGCACGCGCATTCAAGAGTTTCCACACGACATCAACAAGCAGGTCCGGGACTATTACGAATACGTTTCTAAGCGTGTAGAAGACAACAATGACATTGTGGATGCCATCGCCCTCAGGTATTACAATGAGTTTCATCCCTATTGCTTGATGGCCAATGACAATGACGGCATCCTGTCCGATGAGGAAAAGAGGCGCTATTTCAATGCACCCGACACCAGGGAGCATTACTCAGATCTGGCGTTTTATCATCAAACCTTGGCGCTGCATGACCGGACCGAGGTTCACATGATGCAAATCAAGCAGTACATCAGCATCCGCGATGGGTTGGAAGTCCAGTTGATGGCCTACGCGGAAGAGCTGCTCGGCCATCCCATCGATTTGGGAGGCTCAAGCCTGGCCGATACGTGAGGTTGGTGAGCCCCACTGCTGCCGTGGCATCTACAGAGTCAATGCGCGGCAAATAAAGGAGGCCGCGGTGAGGAGCTACTCTGGGACACCTGATCGGGCTCTTGAAGTTGCACGCTGAGGCGGCTGCAAACAGATTCCGAGTCGTTGGATTCTCCGTTCAACTTCAACAGGACGCGGATTGCTGGTATAGAACGGGGGTTGTCTTCGAGGTGGTTGAAGATGAGCGCACTTCCTTCATCCATTTTGCCGGAGTTGAATGCATCCATAGACCGAAAGACGTCGGCATGGTTCAGCGCAATGTCTTGAGGATGCAGGCCGATGCATGTTTCTTCAAGCGGTGACCAATTCACCCTCAGGTTTCCGGATTGCTTTAGGAATCGACCCAATGCGTTTTGTGCGACAACCCAACTGCCCAACAGCAGCACAATGGAGGTCAAGGCGCCGAGCAACATGCGTTGCATCCCAACAGTAGGTTTGGCTTTGGATTGCGGCGGATATTTTACTTTGAAAAGCCAGCCCAGCATGGCCAGTGGCCAAAGGATTTCAGCACGTTCAGCAGGAAATGTAAAGGCGAAAAAAGGCAAGGCGAACCACACCCATCTGCCCAAGCTTCTGCGCAAGGGCCAGCACAAGCCGATCAAAATGAGCAAAGGGAGCCATCCAATCTCGTACGCCCATTGCAGAAATTCTGAGTGGGCCCTGTGCAAGGCTTCTCCGCAGCGGCCAACGGCCAGGTTGACCCAGCCTTCGGCGTCGTTGCGCCACGCACCGAGACCAGCACCTTGTACTTGCAGGTGGTCCCAAGTCCAGGACCACAGGTTCAGTCGGATGGAAGAGCTTTCGGCAGCTTTCAGGTTGTAAGTGACGTCCAATGCCTTGACGATATCCGGCATTTTTGCGAATTCCCGGACACGCATTTCGGATGGAAGAAGGTTCCACACCACTTGAACGGACGCAAAGAGGCCACAGGCGATGAGAAACCCCCGTTTGATCCACTTGGTACCAAGGTTAGACATCCACAAGGCGCACAGCATCCATACCCCAGACCCCAGAAGCACGCTGCGGACCTGGTACACCAACCCCAAAACAGTGATGAATCCCCACCACCAAAGCCATCTTTTTTTGGAAAAGTGGCCTCCAATGACAGACATCAGAAAGAGCGATTCAACAGCAATGTTGCGGTGTGCCCACGGGATCGACATTTCGTAGGATGCGCCGTGACCCCATTCCCCTTTCATCATGGCCCCCATGGCATGCATCAACATCACGGATCCAATGGTCAATGCGAACAGGGGCAGGGCTTTTGCCCCACGCCACCAGTTGAATTTCTGGGGATTTGGAACGGTCCAAATCCAGGTCCAAATCCACCCCAGTTGGGCCAAGACTTCCCACTGGCAATGGCCACCGCGCCAGGCTTGTATGACCAGGATGCCCAGGCCCATGGCCCAGAGTTGAGGGTGTACCAAGCGTATGCAATCCGAGAATGCCAGTCCGAGCGTTGCAGCGCTCAACAAGAGCCATCCCGTGGTCCAGTGGTTGTCGAGGGCGTCACCGAATGCGCCAAAGCTGATGGCCAGTGTGAGAAAGAAAAACAAGGCCCACTGCGGCCATTCACTGTAAAGCGCGCCGGTGCTAATTGGAAGCACATCAGTAGGAGCTTCAGATGGGGTGGCCATAGTTGGGGGGTACTGGAGTCAAAAACCAGTATAATATACGGCGAAAAGAAAAAGGCAGCATGAAGGCTGGCCGGAAAATGATCTGAAATCAGCGGCGCTTAAAAGGGCCCTGCAGGCGCTTTTTGAAACGTTCCACCCGCTCTTTGGATACCACGCCCTTGGCGACAAGTACCAGCAAAAGCAGCCAGAGCAGCCCTTTGATCAAAAAGAACAGAAAGCCGGCAATTCCAAGGGTCTTCAGTGTTTCCATGTGGGTAACCTCTCAGCAAAGGTGCACCTTTCAAGTTTTGTTCCATGACCTTGCTGTGACAAACAGCACTTTAGAATGATCCTCAGAATTTCCCTCCTCCTCGGTTCTGCTTTCGTGTTTCTGTCGCCCATGTTCGCCCAGAAATGGAGCCAAAAGAAGACCAAGATTGAGGTGGTGGAGTTCCCTACCGTGCCTGCTGAACAGGTGTCTCGGATTGCTTTCAATCTGTTTGCAGAAGACCATTATTTCAATCTGGAAGACTTGCGCAGGTATGGCGGGAATATGGACCTTCTGAAGTCGAGCGGAGAGCGGATCAGTGGCATGAAGTACTTCACTTTGGGGTCCAAGGCGGAGGTGGTGGATGTAGGACCCAGCATCATGGTGGACGTGGCCATTGGACCAGAAAAACAGGGCATTCCCATGGTCTCATCAGAAATGGTCAAGTCGTCAGATGGCGAGGTGAAAACCTATTGGGCGAACGTGCCCTGCCGATTGCCCATGCGGATCAGGATTGCATCTCCAGAGGGCGAGGTGTGGGATGCATTTGAAGTCGACCGGCCACTGCAAGTGCGCTACGGCAATGAAAAAATCTCGACCAGGAGTTCGAGCAAGGGCAGTTTTTCCTACTCCAAAGGCACTTTGAAGTTTGACAGTGAAGACGCTTTGAATGAGGGGCTGGATTCTGAAGAAGGGTCGCGGTTCTTCCGGCGCAAGGCGGTTTTGCTGCAATTGAGCCATGTGATCAATGAACTCGAGACCCGGCTCTTTTTTCTTGAAGGCAAGGTTGATTTTTTGGTCTATTCTGGGCGGGGAAAGCACGATTACAGCGAATTGGATGCGGCCCGCGAGGTGGCCATGGAGTCGCTTGAAAACGGCTATTTCGAAGGACTTTCCAGCCCCATTAAGACTTGGCAGGAATGGGCGGTGAAGGTGGATTTCACAGACAAAAAAGCCAAGGTGACCCGCGGACTTGCCTTAGGATTGCATTTGAACCTCGCCCAGGCCCACCTCTACCGGGGGGAGTTCACGCAATGTGCCGAGGCGATTTCGGATGCCCGAGCGCTGGTCCTTCCCGGAGGTGAGGAGTTTGTCATGCTGGAAGGGCTTCAAGATCGCCTCATGAAGCGCCGCCGAGCGCTAGAGGCCAACGGAGATTTCGAGATCGCGGTGGATGCCGAACGCGAGAAGGCCCCGGACTTCAAAAATGTCATCGGCAAACGATCGGAAAACAAGGATGTACGAATGATCCAACCTGAAGACCGCTATGAGGCCATAGGTAGGGATATTTCGGCGTGGTCTGCAGTGGCTGTGGCCGGCAGTCCAGAGGATGCAGCAGCAACAGCCAGTGAGGTGACGATGGAGCAGCGATTGGGAGCCCGCCTAGAGCAAACCATCGGGGGCATGATGCTGCGTCTGAACCCATTGACCGATCCCGATTTGGTAGGAGAAGATTTCCCTGAAGAAATTCTGGCGATACCCAACTTGGTTTACCTCGATATCAGTGGCATGAAATTCGGGGCGCTCCCAGAAGAAATCGACCGCTTGGCCGCATTGCAGACCCTCGTGGCTTCGCGCAACGACCTTGAGGACTTGCCGAAAAGTCTGGGCAATCTGACTGGTCTAAAGAAACTCTTCGTGAACAAGAACGATTTGACGGGGCTACCGGCATCGTTGACGCAATGCACCCAACTTAAGACTGTGGACATCAAAGGCAACCCCATTCATCCGGACACGGTCGGGCAGTTGAAGCAGATGTTTGGGGAAGACGTCAAGGTCAAACACGACTAACGTCGAAAAACCGGGTTATGACACAGCCTTGATTGGCCGGAACCACAACTGCCGTAAACCTTCGGCTCTGAACGCTCAGATGTGCGGGAAATGGTCCACAGCTCTGGGGTCTTCAACCCCTCCTGTGTGTGCGGTATCATGGGGCTCGAATAGCAAAATCCAAACCTCTTCTTGGGCAACGGGTCTGTGCTCGACCCCCCTTGGCACCACGATGATTTCGCCAGGCTCCACCTCCACAGATCGGTCTCGAAATTCCATGGTCATTCTGCCGCGGATCACATGGAACAGTTCGTCTTGTTCTTCGTGTGCATGCCACACAAAGGAACCTTCGATTTTGGCGAGTTTCAAGTCTTGGCCATTGAGTTGGGCGATGATTTTCGGGCTCCACTGGTCTTCAAACAATCCGAATTTTTGATGGAGGTTGATCGCTTTCATGGGGTGCAAGGTTGTGGTGCGCAATATGATGATTCCAAGAGTGTTGCGAAAAAATGGTGTACAGTGTACACGATTAAGTCGTTGATAACGTGTGAGTTGTTGATTAACTTGTCCGGGAATTAACCCTACCCGCATGAAGAACAGGTCCCTCAATGAGCTTCGACAGACCCGAGATGCCGTCTATGTACAACCCCGTTCATACGAGGAGCGGATGGAAGACCGCAAGGTGGGAATGGGGTACATCATCTTGGATGCCGCGGGCACCCCGTGCGTAACCTGTGATGACATTTCCTGCATTCTGGAGGCGCGTCCTACATTGAATGCCGAGGAAATCAAGGCCCATTTTTTTAACGCGGATGAGCCGCTTGAATTGCCCAACGGCGAGGTCATTCGCCCCATTTCTCGCAGGAAGCGATCGGCTTAATCGCGGTCCATCGCAGCAGATTCAAAACAGGCTGAGGTCGGCTCTGATGGGGTCCGACAAGCCGAAGAATGGCAAGAGGACTTTTTGAATTGCGTCCGGCCCTCCATCTTCCCAAGCGCGGGGCAGGTGTACCTTGGCTTCTCGTGAATCAAACGGACCACTCAAAGAGATGATTCGACGGATGGCAACCTTGCTAGGTGGCTCCGTTACAGGGCAGTTGTTGGCGATTTTGTCGGCCTTCATCTTGACCCGTTTGTATGGTCCTGAGGCTTTTGCGCATTTGGAAATGTTCGCCTTGGTCACCGGTATTGCCGCGGTCTTGGGAACAGGAAAGTTTGAACAGGCCTTGATGCTGCCCAAGGGTGAGGATGAGGCCAGGGCATTGTTTAGTGCGGGACAGCGCGCCGTGGGCCTGACCATCATGGCCGTATATGTGGTGTCCGTCCTGACGGCCCATTGGGTGGCAGATGCATATGGGCTGGAGGGGTGGGTCACCTTGGCATACGTGCTTCCCTTATTCGCGGGGATTGCCGCCCACACCCGTCTTTTGGAGTACTGGCGTCACCGTCAAAAAGAGGCGGGATGGGTCGCCGCTGCGAATGCCTTGGGGCCGGCCGCCGCAGAAAGCGCCAAGTTGGGTATGTCTGGTTTTCTTTCGTCTACGGGACTGGTTTGGGGTTCAGGGGCTGGATTGGTGTTGCGTTGGGCGGTCATGCGCCGCGGACTCTCAGGTTTGATTCGCGGCGCGTGGTCCTCGAATCAAAGCCGCCAAGGCGCAGTGGCGGAATACCGGGACTATCCGACTTGGGTGCTTGCTGGAAGTGCCATGAACAGGACGGCCCAATGGCTGCATGTGTTGTTGCTGGGGGTGGCATTGGGGCCAGTGTTGCTCGGCACCTTGGGCTTGGCCCGGCGCATGGTCATGCAGCCGCTGTCCATGTTGGCAGCCTCCGCGGCTCCCGTTTTGTTCAAGTCGGCCACAGACCTCGAGGATGGGGCGCCATTGCGGCGTTTATTCTGGCAGGCATTGGGGGTGTTTTTTGCCATCGCCATGATGGTGTGGGTCTCCGTTCAGTTGGCCCCGGACAACACGACAGCTTGGCTTTTCGGTGCGGAGTGGTTTGGTGCCATGGAGGTGGTGCGGGTCCTCGTCCCTTGGTTTGTGCTGAACTTTATTTCGGCAGGGCTGGGTTCCATGTTTCACCGCGTCCAGCGTCCCCGTTGGATTACAGCCTTGGACGCTTTGCACCTCTTGATGGTGGGAGTGGGTTGGTGGTTGGGGACCACGCACCCAGAGTGGTTTGGAGGTGGTGAATGGGGGGCTTTGGTGGGCATCGTTTGGGCCAAATGCGTCTACTACTTGGTCAATGTGTCCGTTCTCATCTTTGCGGTCATGACCCACGGAAATGCGGATCGCTAACGTTGTGCTCAATGATTTTACCCGGGACAACCGGGTATTGAAAATCACAGAAAGCCTGTCTGCCGAGGGCCATGAGGTCACTGTCGTGGCTTTGCACAAAGAAGGTTTGGATCGGGAGGAGCGCCGCAATGGTTGGCGCGTCAACAGGGTCAAAGTTTCCACGGCGGCTTTGCCACGGGGTACGTTTTTCGGCATCCTCAAAATGGCAGAATTGGCCTGGAGGGTCGTCTGGAAATGGCGCGATGCAGACGCGTGGCATTGCAATGACATCGAAGCTTTCGTCTTGGGCTGGTGCGCACAGCGCCTCAACCCACGGCTTCATTTGGTTTATGACTGCCACGAATTTGAATCTGAGCGGAATGCAAAGTCCAAATTGGAACGCAAGCTCGTCGGCTGGTTGGAGCGCAAGATGATCCGCAGGGCAGCGGCCGTCATCACTGTGAGTCCTTCCATCGCCGCCGCTTACCAGGAACGCTACAGCACCTATGGCATGCCCAATGGGCTGCTGGTACGCAACATACCGACCCCTGCAGTGACCCTTGGCGCAGAGCCCAAGCCCAACCGTTTCAGGCAGCGTTTTGACATCCCTGAAGGCGACTTCATTGCCCTGTACCAAGGGGCTTTCAGCTACAACCGTGGATTGGAAACAGCAGTAGCAGCCATGGAGGGGTTAGAAGACCAAGGCATCCACCTGGTCTTCATGGGCTACGGACCACTTCAATCTTTGGTAGACGATGCGGCCAGCCGTCACGCGCATGTGCATGTGCATCCCGCTGTTTCGTACGAGGAGGTGCTGGACCACACCCTGAGTGCGGATGTAGGCTTGGTTTCGGTCAAGCCCACTTGCCTGTCCTATTTGTTTTGCTTGCCCAACAAGCTGTTCGAGTACATCCTTGCAGGGGTTCCGGTGTTGTCCAATGACCTGCCAGATTGCCGCGCCCTCATTGAGTCTTTTGGCGTGGGAAGCATCGTTGCGCAGGATGACGCCCCAGGATGGCGCAAGGCATTGCTCAACCTCAAAGCAGATGGGACGGCCCAATTTCAATCTGGATTGACGCAGGCAGCCCAAGATTTGTCATGGGCCAAAGAGGTGGTTCCATTGGTCGAGCTCTACGCAGGGCTCGAGGATGGGCCTGACTGAGCTCCTTGGCCACGCCAATCGCGGTACATTCGCAGCATGCAGGCATACAAGAACACCGCAGTAAATGCGGCCATTGAAGCCGGACAGGCGATCCTTGAAATCTACCACAGTGGAAATTTTGATGTGACCGTCAAGGGGGATGACTCGCCCCTCACGCGGGCCGATTTAGCCTCGCATGACGTGATCATGCAGCACCTGATTCCAACCAGCATTCCCGTGTTGTCCGAGGAAGGCCGCGACATCCCATTTGAGGAGCGCGGCGAGTGGCGCGAGTTGTGGATCGTAGACCCCATTGACGGTACCAAGGAGTTCATCAAGCGCAATGGGGAGTTTACCGTCAACATCGCATTGGTACGCGACGGTGTTCCCGTGCTGGGCGTCATTTATGTGCCTGTTTCTGGAGAATTGTACGTCGGCACAGCGGGAGAAGGCGCCGTGAAAGCGATGTGCCCTGCCGATGGCGCTCCAGATGCACAGAAGGCGATGGAAGGTGCCTCATCCATTCCTGTGGATACAAGCAGCCGTCCATATACCGCGGTGGCGAGCAGGTCCCACATGTCGGCAGAAACAGAAGAGTTCATTGCTGAACTCCGCAAGGAACACGGGGACGTGGCCCTGATCTCAAAAGGGTCATCCCTAAAGCTGTGTATGGTGGCCGAAGGAAAGGCCGATTGCTATCCCCGCTTCGCTCCCACCATGGAATGGGACACGGCAGCAGGCCAGGCCATCTGCATGGCCGCTGGTTTTGATGTCATCGACCAGAACACGGGAGAAACCATGCGTTACAACCGTGAAGACCTGCTCAATGCTTGGTTCTTGGTGAAGTAAAAGCAACAAGGCCGCCCCAATGGGACGGCCTTGTCTGAAAATCATTCAGCCCAAAGGGGCTAGATACGTTTCTATTACTGCTTGATCACGGCCTTCACGGCACGCTGTCCGTCAGCTTCGATGACGACCATGTAGCGGCCGCTCTCAAAGTTGCTCATGTCAAGCATTCCGCCTGGATTGGTGGTCTCGAAGCAAGTCCGGCCATTGGCATCCAATACCTGCAAGCGGTCCACTTGGACATTGCCCCAACGCAGCGCGTCAGTGGTAGGGTTTGGATACACCTCAAAGAGGCTGCCCAATTCCAATTGGTTGACGTTTGAAGGCAGGCTCAATACGGCGTCGATGACATGCACCACACCGTTGTCGGCCACCAAGTCTGCAATGATGACAGTCGCATCATTGACCATGACCATCATGCCATCGATCGTGATGGTGACGTCACCGCCTTGCAAAGTTGCAATGGTTTGGCCGTCAGAAAGGTCCGTGCTCAAAGCCGCTACTCCTGCAACCACGTGGTAGGTGAGGATGTCAGTCAACGCTCCGGTGGGGTCAGCCAACAGGTCGTCGATCACACCCGCTGGCAAAGCAGCGAAAGCCTCGTCCGTAGGTGCAAAAACGGTGAAGGGACCTTCGCCTTGCAAGGCCTCGACCAGTCCAGCTGCGCCAACAGCTGCTTCGAGGACATTGTGTGAAGGGCTGTTCACGATGATGTCCACCACAGTAGCAGGTGTGGTTGGGGGGGGGAGCAAAACGGCGTCAATGACATGCACCACACCATTGGAACCGATGAGGTCTGCAAGAATGACCGTAGCGTCGTTGATCATGACCATATCACCATCGATGGTGACCGTCACATCTTCGCCAAAGAGGGTGGTGATGTTCTGTCCGTCAGAAAGGTCGGCAGAAGTCAAGCTGTCTCCTGCAACGTGGTATGTCAACACATTGGTCAGGGCAGTATTGTTGGTCAACAGTTCCAGGATGACTGTTGAGCCGAGTGCATCAAATGCAGCATCTGTTGGAGCAAACACCGTAAAGGGTCCGGTTCCAGCCAACGCTTCGTCGAGGTTGGTGCTGTCCAATACAGCGGCAAGCACGGTATGTACTTCACTGTCCGCAATGATTTCAGCAACCGTAGGGGTCACTTCTGGGGTTGGTGGCATCAAAACAGCATCGATGACGTGCACCACACCGTTGTCGGTGGTGATATCAGCCATCGTAACCGTAGCGTTGTTGACCATGACCGTACCGTCCATGATGGAGATGGTAACATCAGCACCGTTCAGGGTGGTGAACATGTCGCCGTCCATGAGGTCGGTGCTGAGGGCCGTTGCGCCCACCACGTGGTAGGTCAGGATGTCGGCCAAGCCTTCGAGGGCGAGAAGGTCATCGGCGGAGATGCCGAGTTCAGTCACCAATGCGGTGATCGCGTCATCGGTAGGAGCAAACACGGTGAAGGGGCCTGCTCCGGAGAGCGCATCCACGAGACCGGCAGCGCCAACAGCAGCCTCAAGCAGGGTGTGATCCTCGCTGTTCACGATGACGTCCACGACCGTAGTGGTCTCTGGGGTTGGTGGCATCAAAACAGCATCGATGACGTGCACCACACCGTTGTCGGTGGTGATATCAGCCATCGTAACCGTAGCGTTGTTGACCATGACCGTACCGTCCATAATGGAGATGGTAACATCGGCACCGTTCAGGGTGGTGAACATGTCGCCGTCCATGAGGTCGGTGCTCAGCGCAGTCGCGCCCACCACGTGGTAGGTCAAGATGTCGGCGAGGTTTTCCAAGGCGAGGAGGTCGTCAGCTGTAATTCCCAGCTCGGTGACAAGTGCCGTGATGGCGTCGTCGGTGGGAGCAAAGAGTGTAAACGGACCGTCACCGGACAAGGCACCGGCGAGGTCTGCCTCAATGACAGCGGCTTCGAGCAAAGTATGGTCTTCGCTGTTGACTACCACGTCGACCACGGTGGTCTGGGCTGAAAGAAGTGACCCGAGCAGGAGCAGGGGCATGAAAAGAGTATGCTTGAGCATGGTTTGTATTTGTGTGATTCGAAAAAGGGAACAGGATTGGAGAGACAATGTTCGAATGGGCGCTGTGGTGGTATGAAATAAATCAAGCGGAGGCCCGCGCTCAACCTTTGCATGCCCTGACCATCAGGTTATTAACAGCATGACGAAAGTCATGGAGCAAGCAGTAAAAGTTTGCTGAAATAAAAGGTAATTGTCTGTGACCGATACAACAGATGAAAATTTCAATCCCCCTTTTGGCCTTCCTTCTTGGAACCGCCTCCGTTCTCAGCGCCCAAGAGCGCACATGTCATACCATGGGCAACCTCGATCGCCTGCTGGAAGAACACGAACAGTACCATCAACAGATGGAGCTGATCGAGCAGTTTACCCGCGAATTTGTGACCACCCCCCATCTGCGCAACAACGCCGCAGTTTCCATTCCGGTCGTGGTCAACGTCGTTTACAAGACGGGCGCTCAGAACATCTCAGACGCTCAGATACAGTCTCAGATCGATGTGCTCAATGACGACTTTCGGCGCACCAACTCAGACGCAGACAATACCTGGTCCCAAGCGGCGGATACACAGATCGAATTTTGTCTGGCCAGCGCTGACCCCAATGGAAATCCGACTTCTGGCATTCGCCGCAAGTCCACGAACAAGCCTTCATGGCAAGCCAATGATGGCATGAAGGGCAACCAAGGGCTCACCCCATGGGACCCTTCATCCTACCTGAACATCTGGGTGTGCAATTTGAGTGGAGGCCTCCTCGGTTACGCGCAGTTTCCTGGAGGTCCTTCTGCCACAGACGGCGTCGTGGTGGACTACGCTTACTTCGGAACGACAGGCACGGCGACTGCACCATTTGATCTGGGACGCACCTGCACCCACGAAGTCGGTCATTACCTGAACTTACGTCACATCTGGGGCGATGGGGGCTGCAGCGTAGACGATTTCGTGAGTGATACTCCTCTGTCAGATGGACCAAATTATGGCTGCGCCCTTGGTCATGTGAGCTGTGGAACGGTGGACATGGTCCAGAATTACATGGATTACACCAATGACAATTGCATGAACCTGTTTTCGGATGGTCAGGCATCCCGCATGGCGGCGCTGTTCGAGCCCGGAGGTGCGCGCTACAGCCTGACCCAGTCCAGTGCTTGCGGTGCTTCTCCATCACCGACATGCAACGATGGCATTCAGAATGGCGACGAGACGGGTGTGGATTGCGGCGGCGCCAATTGCTCACCTTGTTCGCAGCCCACCTGTGACGATGGCGTGCAGAATGGTGACGAGACTGGAGTGGATTGCGGCGGCTCAGGTTGCCCCGCTTGCCCGGCTACTTGTGACGATGGCGTTCAAAATGGCGATGAGACGGGAGTGGATTGTGGCGGATCAAGCTGCTCACCTTGTTTTTCAGGTTCTTGCGATGCGCCTACTGGGACGGCTGCTGTCAACATCAAGAGAAAGCGGGCCACGTTAACTTGGAATGCCATGCCTGGTGCCGTGAGCTATACCGCACAGTTCCGGGTTGCAGGAGCCACCAACTGGACCAGTGAAGCCAATACAGCAGAGACCAGCATCACGGCCTCTCAGCTGTCCAACAACACCACCTACGAATGGCAGGTGCGCACGAATTGCGGAGGTGAGGTGAGCACATATTCTCCCATTTGCAGCTTTACGGCAGGAGATTCGAACTCCAGTGCCTGTGCGGGCGAGCGCCTTGCAATTGCTGAAGTGCAAGCTTATCCCAATCCAGCCCACGGCAGTGTCCGAATAGAAGTGGTCATGGATGGGGAAGCCCCCATTTCTTTGATGCTCTCTGATGTTTTCGGAAGGTTGATTTTACAGCGCGAAATGGAGGGTGAACGGGTCTTGGACCTCGATGTTTCGGGCTTGAATGCAGGCATGTACCTCGTGCGTGCGACCAATGGCGCACAGGAAAAAGTCCTGCGTCTTGTGGTAGAATAAACAGGGGCCAAGTGGACCCAGATTACTCCGGGGAAGGGGGCCAAACGGCAGTGCGCACGTGGGCTTCCTTCCCCGTTGTGGTCCATGCGAGCAGCACGCCACCATGGTCCAATCCCGTCATGGTCGGAAAGCCCCCAGCCCGTTCTGCATCTGCCGCAGTGAGCACAAGAGGAGCATCGAATTGGGGGGACCCCTGTGGGTCCCAGCTTTGTCCAACCAGGACCGACACGTTCTCTTGGCGCTCCAGCCATGCCGCATAGTAGTGGCCGCGTCCATCGACAGCAGCGGCTGCTCGACCGACCGCTTCATAGCGCTGTAGGTCGTTGGAGCTCTTCCAGCTTACCTCGGAGTGCCAGGCGCTTCGGATCCGCGCAGAATCACCAGCAGCTGTGAACCAAACGGCCAAAGTGCGGTCCCCGGCAGAGGCCAAAGCGGCGCCATTCACCGGACATCCCGGCATGTACCATCCATCCGGACCCAGCGTTTGAGGCGTGTTGGTGACCTGGGGCATGCCCAGTGTATCAATGCGGAGACTCACTGCACTAAAGTCACGTATTTCCTCTGCTGAACGGTCGCGATAGGCCAGCATGTGGCCTCCGTTCAGTGCCGTTGACGACATCGGACAGCAGGTACATGCGCTGCTGTCAATGACCACCTCCTCAGACCATCCGATCGCCGGTGTCCACGCTGCGGTGCGCACCTCCATGGGCGCTTTTGCAGGTTCAGGATGCCCATCAAAACACCGGCCATCCAGCCAGGCAAACAAGGTGCCCTCCTGTCCTACCATCCATTGTCCAAAGCCGTGTTCGGCCACAGCAGTATCTCGGTGCGGCACATCGGGTGCAGACCAGGTGGTTCCACCGTCTTCGCTGTGGGTGGTTTGAATGCTGTAAGCGAAGTCCCCACGGGGGTCCACCTGCAGCCAATGGGCATGGGCATCGTCCCCATCTCCGAAGGCCAGAGCAGGCCTGTCCGCCCAATTGACCAGAAAGTCTGTGCCTTTGGCGATGGTGACCGTATCGGACCAACGCTCACCGTCCCACGACGCCCAACGCAGGTTCACCGTGTCCCCCTTCTCTTGCACAAACAGCAATGCTGGGCCCTCCGGCCCTGCCGTTAGATCCGGAAGAGCAGTGCCAACGGGCAGCCCACAATCCGCAACCAGCGGTCGGGCTTCCAATGGTCCTGACTCTCCTTTGGGAGTCAGACAGCCGCTGAGGGCGACGCTCAAAAAGGCCGTCCAAATCGGCCTCATGTTATTCTACAACAATGCGCGATGCGGTGCCGTCGATTCCCACTGAGGCGAGGTAGACGCCCGGAGCCAGACCGGCCGTTGAGATTTGGGTCGTTCCCATGGTCAATGGAGATTGCATGACCACACGTCCAGACAGGTCGCGCAACACGAGGTCTTCGGGAGCAGCTGTGCCCATCCATGCCACATTGAGGGCACCACGGGTGGGGTTGGGGTAGAGCAAGCACTGCGCATCGCCCGCATGGTCTTCCACCGATTGGATCACACCCAAAGCGATGAGGATGCCCCGAAACTCCTGGTGATACAGGTTGGCGACGCGGGCGTCATGCACAATCACGGTGTTCTCGTCGTTGACGTTCTCCGCAGAAGAAGACCAGTTGTGAGAACCGGTAATGACCACAGGGTCATTGGCGGGAGAAGCGTGGTCCACAATGGCATACTTGTGGTGCAAATCATTGCTGATGTTGTGGTGGTACACCTGCACGCCATTGGCCAGCAGGTTGTCGTACTCACTGCCTGTGGTATTGACCTGCTCAATGCCACCGATGGGGTTCACAAAGAAGCTCTGGCCCAATGCGGCAATCGCATCACCGAGGTCGTCACGGGTAAAAGCCAGTACCGCGAACTCAAACTCGGAATCCGCAGCTTCAATCTGCTCTTTGATGGCATTGGTCGTGCCATCAGTGGGAGAGAAATACAGTTCAACCGGAGAACCACCCACGATGAAGTTTACGGGCGTGTTCCAAGATTTGTCGGCGCCAAATTTCGCGTTTCCAGCATCGGGTGTCATGCCATCAGAGCCCCACATCTCGTTGAATTCCATGGTATAGGCTCGGGCCAGGCTCTGGTCTTCGAAGACAATCGCGTTGTTGAGGTCCTGAACGAGGTTCCCCGTTGTCAAGTTGGTAGATCCCGTGAGTACGAATGCCTGTTCGGTGTACTCAGCATCGCCCACGATAAACTTGTTGTGCATGCCGCTTCCTTCGCCATCGGTTCGGGGGTGTGTGACCACCGATTCAGGGAGGTTGTTCAGGCCCACATTGGCATTCTGTCCTTCGTAAATCCAACGGATTTGGACCCCATTGTTCGCGGCTGTTTCAAACGCGTCCTCCAGGGTTTGATCGTTGAAGTTGTAGGCGGCTACATCCAAAGTGTATTGTGCGGAAGTGATCCATGCAGCCACGGTATCGTTCATGTCCGTTCCCAGAGACAGGGCCTCTTCTTCAGTGGCCACAGAAACGTCCACGGCACCATTGAAGTAGACATGGATATCGCCTGAGGAAGCAGACACGGTGGCGTATGAACGGATGGGAGAGGCGGCACTTTCGCCGTCGGGCAAGGTGGAGATGGCCCTGGCGTAATAAATCTGGCCTGCCTCCAGACCTGTCAAATCGGCACTGTGATCTGTGGTGCCAGAAGCGCTGCTTGCGGTCATGCCCAGTGCCTCGGTCAATCCATATTCGACCACACCGTCCGAAGCGAGGTCTGTGGACCATGACAGGGTGAAACCGGTGGTGCTCATGTTGGACTGGACCACGGGTGAGGTGTAGCAAATGCCAGAAGCGGGGATGAGGTCCACCGGTCCGCGGGGAAGCAATTGGTAACCGCCGAAGCCGTCAAAGGAGAACTGCGAAACGATGCCGATGAGGTCGACCGCGCATCCCGTGAGGATCTCCCCTACGAGGCTGTTGCTGGTGCGCACATAAATGAGGCCAGTCTCGCCATCCGATGTGAAATCGTAAGTGTCGTTTCCGATGATTTCTTGGCCCGCCATGGGGAAGGTCACGCCATTGACACGCACCAATTCACCTTCCAGCCCTTCATTCAAGCCCGAGGCTGAAACAACTTGGGGAGTGGGCACCGTACCGGTGCCTTCAAAGGTGACCGCTGTCAGGTTGGGTCCCACTTCTAGCAGCCCGTTGTATTCCGTGATCTCGCCTGTTACGGTCAAAGAGTCTCCGATGACTGGGTCAGCGTCCCAAGCGGACCAGTCTGCACCGGGATACAGTGCAATGCCAGCCGTAGCGTCCTGCAGATAGCGCACGGAGCCTAGATTGTCGTCACTGGTGACCACACCGGTGACCGTCACGACATCGCCGATGTTGTAGTTCTCGCGCATGTCGAGGATGTTGTCCTGCGCAACAAGGGAAGAGGCCGAGAAGAAGCAGATCCCAGCGAAGAGGAAGAAACGGTTCATGGTCATGGTCGGTTTTGGAGTCCTTTGAGTTCGAGAACCGCGCTGACGCGGATCATGCGTGGTGGGCCGACAAAGACTTCGGCTTGTCCACTGCCACCTTGCGGGCCGTAGGGGTTGGGTGCGTATTGAGAGTTGTTCCGCGCATCGGCGATGAACAGCTCATCGAGCAGGTTGGTCACGCTCAGACGCAAGCGAAGCAAGGCATTGTCCGAGATGTCAAACGTCGTGCCTGCATTGAAGTTGATCAGGTTATAGCCAGGAGTGACCCAAACATCCTTGGGTTCGCCCTCGGTGATGACGTCTCCGGGAGAGAAGTCCGCATAATGTTGCCAGAACCAAGTGCTGCGCACAGAGAAGTAAGTTCCGCGCTTCGGACGGTAGCTGACCGCTGCGCTGATTTGGCGTTGGGCCGCATCTCCCACCTTGACACCGTTCAGGTTAACGAGGGTGTCTGCCCGAGCGCCATTGTCGTTCCGGGTAATGAAGCCGTTGTCTGCATTGTTGATCAGATCGACGCGCTCGTTGCTGGTCCAGCGCCAATTCCCCCATGAAAAGACACCCTGCACATCGAGCTTGGAGCTCACGTCGTAAGCGAAGTCCCATTCGATACCGGAGTGGACGGCATCGGCATTGAGCAGATTGTAACCAAGGTTGCGGTCGGCCTGCTCCACGATGGTGGAAGCTTCATTGGCCCAGTCGACGTCCTCAATTAGGCGGTCATCCTGTGCCAGAACCAGCAAATCTTGTTGGCCTGCAGTGGTCGATGTGTCAGAGTAGACGCTCAGATTGTCATCTTGCCAGAGGCCGGAAACGCTGTAGAATCGGTTGATGGCTTTGTTTTCCCAACCCGTTCTGTAGGCGTTGATGTTCGAGGCAAAACGGTCTTTGGCGTACTTCAGCCCAACTTCAACAGCCTTGACATATTGGTTTTCATAGCCCTCAATCAGGTTGTTGTTGATGTCGAACACCGAGTTGAACAGCGGAGCACGGCTCAAATAACCGAGGTTGGTGTAAGCGCTGGTCCATTCGTTGATGTTGTAGTTGCCACCCGCTTTTACGGTGTAGCTGCTGAGCCGTTCCCAATCCGTGGCGTAAGTCTCCAGTCCGGGGTGTGCTGCGGTCAATACGGTGCCGTCTGCCAGAGCACCTTCGGACCAATCACTGTCCCCCAAAACGCGCCACTCATCCGTTGAACGCACTTCATAGGTGGTGCCTTCGAGGGTCACCACACGGGGCCTGAAGTAATCGATGCCCCGGTACCAACTCTGGGCGCCCGAAACGTTGACGAAGGCGCTGTAGTTGAGCTTGTCCCATTCCAACTGAACGTAAGAACCTCCCCAGCCCACCTGGCCGTCATCGGAATAGAAGTAGCGGTCTCCCTCGCGCAAAGGAGCGTCGAAATCGGCATTCTGGTCGCGCCGATCGTCAGGGGCATCGTAGTAATCTGCCCCAAACATGTCGCCAATGGTGCGGTAGTGGCTGCCGGTGTAATGCCGAACGTCTACACCTGCACTGAAGCTCAATTCGTCCTTGAGTTGGTTGGTGTAGTTGGACAGGGCGCCATACCAGCGGTGATCGTTGTGGGCGACGCGAATGAAGTTCGAGCCTTTGCGCTCGCCGTTGGCGTCGACATTCAAGCCATTGGGGCCAAACTCAAACAGCTGGTGGCTGTTCCATGTGGGTTGCAGGTCAATCGTGCCGTCGGCCAATCGGGTACCGGGCGTGCTCGCCAATGCCTCGCCTCCACCGGTTCCAAAACTGGCATATGCCGTGGTGGTCAGCGTGCTTTTTTCGGTCATTGCCCAGACGTCCCGAACGGTGAAAATGGGCTTGAAGTAATAGTTCTGCCGAGAGTTGTAGCGTCGAGATGCACCAAAGGTGGTGTCAATCTGTCCCGTCGCCTCATTGTAGTTGTAGTACACCTCGTCATAGTTCACCATGAACTCATTGAAGCCGCGGCCCATGGACACCAAGTCGTTTTCATCCGCTCCATCGAGGATGCCTTGCAATTCATCCTGCCCTTCAGAGGTGGTGAGCTCTTGGGCGAGATTGGCGTCAAACTCGTGCACCTGCATCTGAAAGGAACGCTGGCCGTGGCGCTGTGGGGCACCGAAGGTGGTAAAGCTCACGTTGTGGTTGCCGATGGTTTTGCGGCCTTTGAGGTAGTAAGAATATGTCTCGGACTCGAGGCCTGAAGCGAAGCCCTGGTTGGTCTTGTAGGACCCAACAAAGTGCAGAAAGCCTTTCTCTCGGCTCCCAAACACCCCAGCGAGGCTGTTTCGGTAGTAGCCGTAGTTGCCCACTTCAGAAAGGAAAGTCAAGCTTCCATTGCCGCGTTCGTCACCCCCAGTAAGGATGTTGATGGTACCACCTACAGAGGGGATGGCCAGCTTACTGGAACCTAGGCCACGCTGGACTTGCGTGGTGCGCACCACCAAGTCAAGTCCGGCCCAGTTGCTCCAGTAGACCCAGCCGTTTTCCATGTCATTCATGGGGACGCCGTCTACCATGACCGCCAAATTGGTCTGGTCAAAACCCCGGATGGTCACCCGCGCATCTCCGTCACCCCCACCTTGTTGTGTGGCGTAGACGCCGGGAGTGGAGTTCAGGATAAGGGGCAAGTCTCTTCCAGCCAGCTCCTCTTGAATCTGAGCGGGCAAGACATTGGTAAAGGCCACTGGGGTCTTGCGGTCAATGGCCAAGTCCGCTGCCACAACGGCTGCGGAAAGGACCAACGACTCCAGCTTCACGTTTACCGTCTTCTCGCTACCGATCAGTTGCACCTCTCTTTGCAAGGGTTCGTACCCGATGTAAGAAAAGACAATGGTCTGTGTGCCTTGCGGCAGACTCAATTCATAGCGACCATCGATGTCCGTCGGAGCGATGGCATCACCTGATTTGACATAAGCCCCGATGAGGGCTTCGCCTGTGAATCCGTCAGAGACCACACCTGAAACAGTGCAGTTTTGGCCGAAGACAACAGACAGCATGCCCATGCCTATGGCGAGGGCCAGTGCGATAAAAGACTTCATGGTCGCGAAATTCGCAGTGCGATCAGTGCTTGACCACCTTGCGGTGACGCACTGAACCATCGGTGAGCTGCACTTCTACGAAGTACGTGCCTTCAGCAAGGTTTGTGAGGTCCAGTTCTGTGCGGACCGCTCCATTGGCACCGATGCGGCGAACTTCCAAGCCTGCCATGTTGCGCACCACCAAAGCACGCATGGGTGTTGCCATGGTGATGAAAACGTTGCCAGCGGTGGGGTTCGGGAAAACCTTGAATCCATCGCGTCCTTCTTCCTCAACAGAAACGACACAGTCGCAAACGTGCTGACCAAGTTCATCAAATGTGTTGACGAGCAGAGAGTCCCACACAGCGAGAACGTCGAATTCATCGGTTGCCGCGACGTCGCCTGAGGTGACTTCCGGGCGGCGCACGAGGGTGTGGTTTTGGGTCACTTCGTCCCAGCCGGCAGAGCCAGGATCTTCTCCGATAACACCGAAGATGTCCATGACGGCGTTGGTGGAGATTTGGCGGAGTACCAAGGCGTCGTTGCCGTTGAAGTACATCGCGTTGTTTTCTTCATAAACTGGGCAAAGCCAGATGTCGGCTTTTTCGGCCAGCTCATCCCAAACGGGAGCTTCGAAGTCTACCCCATCAGGGTCTTGCTTGTCGAGGACATAAACGAGCACATCGTTGGGTTGGATGGTGCCGCTGAGGACTACTTTTTGGTTTTCTTCCGCTGCTGTTGCACCGTTGGAATAACGCTCAATCCGGAAATCAGACATGTCGATTTCTGAACCCGTCGGGTTGTAAACCTCGATGGCTTTGTTGTTGGACCATCCCTCGATGTATTCGGAGATGAAAAGGGCATCGCACTGAGCGAACAGGGCGGTAGAGGAGGCGGCCAAGAGGGCCAAAGTGAACAGCTTGCGCATGATGTTGGGCTAGAGTGAATCGCCGCAAAGTTAGACGCGATTCCAAACCACAGCACTCAAGTTGGAAGCAGGGGCACCAATTGTTGATTTCTGATGGATTCAGATCCGTGGTTCCAGCCAATCCAATGCCCGTTCCATGCCATGGTGGTAATCTTGAATCAGTTGGCCAGCATTGATGCGGTAGCCGTCGGACCGGAGCGGTTTTAAGGGGGCGATTTCTTCCCAACTCACCCGACCCTCACCTCCTGAAACCAGGCGGTCAACGTCATCGTTGTAATAGGTATGGCCGTGGTTGTATAGGTCTACAATGGCAGGGTTTTCTCGGTACCAATAGGTGGCAAACGTGTCCATCCAACCTTTCGCGATGTGCTCTCCAGAAGGGCGGGTGCGAATAACCAGGATGTTTTTTCCACCACCGTCAATGGCCGCTTGCAAGGGAAGGGCATCGGAAATGCCGCCGTCAAACATCCATTGGTTGCGCACTTTGATTTTGCCTCGGGTCACCATGGGTAGAGTAGAAGAGGCCCACATGATCCTGAGCCAGTCGTCTACTTTCGGCTTCAAATAAAGAGGGCGTCCTGTTTCGAAATCCGTGGTCACCATGCGTACCTCTTTGGCCTTAGCGGCTGAGGCGGCAGCTTTTATATCCAAGGGTCGGTGACGTCGCACGTGGTCAAACAAGTGGGCCAGGTTCATCAACCCCTCCTGTTTAAAGGCGTCGCTAAATCGAATAAAATCGCCGTTCTCCACCATGTGGCAAGCCACATCGATGAAGTGCTTGCGCTGCCCTGAAAGAAAAGAGGTCAGGGCCATCGTGCCAGCTGAAACCGCATAGTAGCGCTTGAATCGGTTGAACCGCACCACAGAAAATGTATCGAGCACGCCTGCAGTGAAAGCGCACCTAAGGCTTCCTCCTTCGATGACCAAGGTGTCATACGTGCGCTTCATTCTCATAGATTGATTACGCGAAAACGCTGTGAATGTTGCGGTTTCGGTGTCTTTAAGGGGGCAAAAGGTCTGCCTTTGATGAACGCGGCTTTCCCTGTCCGCCATTGTGGCGTGTAGGAGCAATCTCGCTCCGGAAACGGAATGCGAGAGATTATGGGGCCATGATGTTGTGAACCAGTGAGTTTGATTAGGGTTTCACTTCTGGTTTTCCCGTGCTTAAAAACATGTTTGAGCGGCGGACTATTGCTGGAAGTAGATTCACCGTCGAAGCACATTTCTGCATGAAGATCCAGCCCAGAGTCATCAACGCCCCCAATGGAGGACTGCAGTTTGCACATTGCGAGGTCCACGACGAATTGCATTGGAAGAAGTTCGCCATGGTGGTGGCGCATGACCTCAAAGAGCCTTTGAGAAACATCAGCAGTTGTGCGCGGATGCTGGCATGCACTAAAACCGATCAGCACGAAGAGCGACAGCAGATCTGCGATTGGTTAACGTCATCTTCAACCAGATTGGATGAGATGGTTCAAGGCTTGTTAGACCATGCCCGCATGGGCGGTGAAGATGAAGATGTTGAAGTGGACCTTGGCAGAATGGTGACCGAAATTCAAGATGATTTTCGAAGCCTCATTCGGCGCACAGGTGCGCAAGTGCATGTTGGGAACTTACCGCGCATTGAGGCAGGGCCGCTGGGCATTCGGATTGTCTTGAGCAACCTGATTGAAAATGCCATTAAATATGGCCGCCCAGGAGTGCAAGTGCATGTGGATGTGAGCGCAAAAAAAACCAGTGAGGGGTGGTTGTTGATGGTCGAAGACAATGGCCGTGGCATGAACCCACAGCAAATTCGTGAGGTGTTTCAGCCGTTCAAAAGGTTTGCCTGTCAAGAAGAGGGGCTGGGAATGGGACTCTGCCACGTGTACAGCATTGTCGAAAAACACGGTGGAGAAATCCGGTTGCATTCGGAGCCAGGCATAGGTTCTCGCTTCGAATTGCACTGGCCTGATTGATGTCCGGTTGGCCCTAAAAAGGAGATGAAAAGGCGGGATTCACCGTGATGGAGGTGTCCGATAGCGTGTGGAGGAAATCCACGAGTCCAACGCGTTCTGTTTCCGTCAATTCAAGCCGGTATGGCTCTTGTCCCGGTGGGCCAATGCCATTGTCAGAAAAGCGTTCATCGAGGTATGGATGTTGCACAATGTTGTCGCTGTAGAAGTCCACAACAGCCCTGAGGTCTGCAAATCTGCCGTCGTGCATGTAGGGGGCGGTGACGCCCACATTTCTCAAGGAGACTGTTTTGAAACGCCCGTCATCAGTGGGGCTGCCAGACAGTTCGCCAATGCCGGCGTCGCCAACGGCACCATAGTCCATCTCGAGTCCATTGATGAAGGCTTGTGTTGAGAAGAAATTCAGTCCGCTGTGGCATTGATTGCAGCGCGTATCACCTCTAAAAAAGACCTCTTTTCCTGTCAGTTCGCTGGACGTGAAACTGGCAAACCCATTGGCGAGTCCTTCATCGTAGCGACTCTGGTGTGAGCGTATGGACATCAGAAATTGCACCAGCCCATCAGTGATGCGGTCAAGGCTGATGTGGGCGTCCCCAAAAGCCGCCTCAAACAAAGCGGGGTAGTAGGGCAGGGCATCGAGTTTGTCTGCAAGTTCCTCCAGGTCCATGCCCATTTCATCGGGGTGGCCAATGGGCTGCAAGACCTGATTGGCCAGCCCTGCCACACGCAGGTCCCAAAACAGCCGGCGCTGGTAACGAAGGTTGAACAGTCCGGGTGTGTTGCGCAACAGGGGGGTGCCCGAAATGCCAACTGACCGAGAAGTGGCATCGGCAAAGGCGTGCTCTTGATGATGACAGCTGCCGCACGAAACGGTGTTGTCGGCAGAAAGCTGAACGTCATGAAACAGCACCCTGCCCAATGTGGCGCCTGCATCCGTGATGTTGGCGGTCTCTCCGAACCCGCCGAACAAGGCCAGCGCAGGGTCGTTTAGCCAGGCCTCTGGAAATTGCATTTCCGCATAGCCATAAGGGGTTTCCGGCAGGTTGGGTAGGACCAATGTCTCAGGGGTGGGGAGTTCTGGTTCGGGGTGTTGAACCTTATTGCACCCAGCCCCTGCATACACCGTTGCACCTAAAAGTAGGGTGATGAAAACCTTTGTCCCACGTGTCATGCATACAAGGTAGTGCGCATTAGTTTGCTGCAGATTTACAGCCATATGCGCCTCATTCTTTCTGCCATTTTGATGGGATTATTGGTCCCAGTTGTCGCCCAAACATCATCCTCAGCCACCCCCGGCAATCGGGCCGTGATATTGGCGGTCGAGTCGGAGGGTGTTTCTCACGTTCCCGCCCCCGCTTTAGCCCCTGAAGAAGAGCGCACGGCCACCTTCATCGTGAACTACACCGGGTTTTCTCCCGCCGCTCAGACGGCTTTTCAGTATGCTGTAGACATCTGGTCGGGCTTGATCACGAGTGATGTGCCCATCGTGGTGGACGCAACCTGGGAGGATTTGCCCGGCAACACTTTGGGTTCAGCCGGCGCCAATGGGCTCTTTTACAACTTTGGTGGAGCACCCGCCAACGGGGTGCTGTATCCTTCGCCATTGGCCAACAAGCTGGCCGGTTCAGACCTCGATCCAGGAGATGCCGACATTTCCGCCAACTTCGACAGCGGCACAAATTGGTACTTGGGTCTTGATGGCAACACTCCGTTTTCACAGTTCGACTTGGTTTCGGTGGTGCTGCATGAGATTGGACATGGGCTTGGTTTTGCCGGAACGGCCTTCGTGGGCACTGACCTCAACGGTTACATCTTAAATGGCAGTTTGCCGCATGTCTACGATGGCTTCGCCTGGACAGGCAGTGGCACGCCCATCTTGGATCTGGGAAGTGGGACGGCAGCCCTCGGGGAGGCGCTTGTTTCCGACAACTTGTACTGGGCAGGTGCCCAAGGCAATGCCTACAGTGGGGATTTCTCGCCCAAGCTCTATGCCCCCTCGTTCTGGGAACAGGGGTCCAGTTTTTCTCATTTTGATGAGTCCACGTATCCCGCTGGGAATGACCATTCATTGATGACGCCACAAATCGGCAACGGTGAGGCCATTCATTCTCCCGGTGCCATGTGCCTGGGCGTCTTAGAGGACATTGGATGGACAGTGGATTACGCTGCGCTTGACGGCCCCGTGGGTGCTCCGGGATGCACGGATACTGCTGCTTGCAATTACGATCCGGAGGCGACCATTGCCGATGGCAGCTGTGTTTATCCAGTTGCCGGAGAGCCTTGCGGAGAATGCAACTCAGAATGGAACATGGCGCTCAATGCTGGGGCAGGACAAGGCGTGGAATTCTCCTTTGGCGGTGCCGGTGGTATCGACGAGGTCCAAGTTTCTGTGCAATGGGGAGGATCGACCACAGGAGAGTGGGCATCGGACCTGTTGGTCCTGATCTGTGATCCGGATGGCGATTGTTTCGAATGGGGCGGGTACGATCAAACTACAGGTGCGGCTGCAGCGGGAGTAGACTGGCCAGCGGGCTGGGACACTGGCGGCGCAGGAACTTACACGGCCACCTTGGACCTGTCCGGGCTCAATTTGTCTGGAGTGGGCACTTGGACGGTCTCACTCTACAACGGCTTCGGCAGTTCTGTGGGTCTGGAGTTCACCGATGTAACGTTCACGGTTCCCTACGTATGTCCTCTGGATGGATTGGCTCCGGGGTGCACAGATGAAGGGGCGTGCAATTTTGATCCCCTGGCGGATTACAACGACGGCAGCTGCGATTACTTCTGCTTCACCTGCTCGGAAACGCTGCTCCTAGAGACTTTCCAGTCTTATGATGCGTCGTTGCCCCTGACGGTGCAATCCACCAACGGCTGGGAGACTTGGAGTGGTCCATCGGGCACGGCTGAAGATCCTTTTGTGGTGTTCGACGGATTTGACGGTGCGCTCGCGCTCGTCTCCACCGAAGCTGATCCCGTTCAGTCCAGTGATGTCATCTTTCCAATAGGGGCCACCTCGGGCGAATACGTGGTGCAGTTCTCCATCTTCACTGAGTCCGGTCAAACCGCCTATTACAACTTCCAAGGGGAGGCCACACCGGGCATAGAATGGACCTTGGAAACCTTCATTGACACCCAAGGCGACTTGGCCTTTGTTCAGGGGGAAGACACGCTCCAGTCATCGGGATATCAGGTGGGTTCAGACAATTTCTTCACCCACATTTTTGACCTCGACAACAATGAGGTGAGGGTCGTCATAGGGAGCCAGTTGGTGGCGCTTTTGGACTATCCAGGAAACCTAGGCGGGGTCAACTTCTATGCCTTCAGTTTTGGCGGTGGCACCGGCGCATATCTGCTCGATGATGTTACCATTTGTGCGTCCTCAACGGACACTGCAGGGTGCACAGATGTTGGGGCGTGCAATTACAACGCCGATGCGGTGGTGGACGATGGGTCATGTTGGGCCCCTTCGGATTATGGATGGTGCGATTGTGAAGGAGCAGTGTTGGATGCCTTGGGTGAATGCGGGGGCAGTTGCGGTGCCGATGTAGATGCCGATGGCATTTGCGACAGCGAGGATCCTTGCATTGGAGGCGCATTGGATGAATGCGGGGTTTGCGATGGTCCCGGGGCGGTGTTTGAGTGCGGTTGCAGCGACATTCCTCAAGGGGATTGTGATTGCGATGGCAATCAATTGGACGCCTTGGGTGAGTGCGGGGGAGATTGCGCTTCAGACATCGATGGCGATGGGATTTGCGATGTGCCCGGCTGCACGGATCCCGAAGCCTGCAATTATGACCCTTTGGCCAACACAGATGATGGCAGTTGTGAATTCGCGGCCAATTACTACGACTGTGCAGGGAATTGTCTCAATGACAGCGATGGCGACGGCATTTGCGATGAGCTGGAAGTGAGCGGATGCACCGATCCGCAGGCCTGCAATTACGAGGAGGCCGCGAGCGAAGACGATGGCAGTTGTGCATACTTGTCCGCTGCGGGCATCGATGGAAGCGCCGAAGTGGATGCAGGGGCTACCCAGCTTTATGTGGCCATGCCTGCGGAGCCAGGGAACAGCTATACCTGGGCGGTGTCCGGCGGAACGCTGGTGTCGGGCCAGGGCACGTCACTGGTGACCGTTGAGTGGACCACGGTTGGTGCGCACAGCATTCAGGTGGTCGAGACCAATGATGCATGCACCGGGGGGGTATTGAACCTCGACGTTGAGGTATTGGAGGTCACCCATGTTCCAGAGGTCGCCTTAAGGCAGTTGACGGTGTGGCCCAATCCTGCCCAGTCTGGTTTCCGATTGGGGACAAGCCATGCAGGTATTTTGCTGTGCGAAGTGAGTGGCGCAGAGGTCATGCGGTGGTCTCCATCTGCCCCAAGGGCTTGGCATGCCTTGGACGGCGTGGCACCGGGGATGTACTTGCTGGTGTGTGACCTTCCCGGGGGAAGGGAAGTGCGCCCATTGTTGGTCGTGGACTGAAAACGGGGTTTTTGAACCCCATTCATAAGCCTCCGCCTGTGACCCCCTAATTTCGCGTCATGAATACGTCGCTCAACGCGTGGACTTGCCGCAGCATTTTCTTGGGTTTGTTGTGGTGCTGGGCGACCCAGTTCAGTGCCCAAACAGACATTCCCGCTTGGGGCCCAGTGTTTTTGCAGGATGAGGTGGCGACGGTGGTCATCACCATGGATGCCGACAACGCTGAGGCGATGCTGTTTGGGGATGTAGAATACGCATCGACCAATCCTTTCCCTGCGACCATAGGCTATCAATCTGCAGTGCTGGATACCCTCATCGATACGGTGGCGGTCCGCCTGAGGGGCAATACCTCCTTGTTTGCTCCAAAGAAGAGTTTCAAGGTGGACCTCAACGCCTTCATCCCTGGCCAGAAATGGGCCGACTTGGAAAAGTTGAACCTCAACGCCAACCAAAACGACCCTTCCGTGCTCCGTGCCGCATTGAGCTGGAACATCCTTCGCAAAATGGGCCTAGCGGGTTCCCGCACGAGCATGGTCAAGGTGATGCTCAACGGCGAATACATGGGGGTTTACGTCAACACCGAGCACATGGACGAGGAGTTTGTCGAGGAGTATTACGACAAGGATGGCGGCAATTTCTACAAGTGCCTGTGGCCCGCCACCCTCGAATACGTGGGGCCTTATCCAGATGATTACAAGTTTGAAGTCAATGGGCGGAGGGCTTACGAGCTGAAGACCAACACCGAGGAGGATGACTACACCGACATCGCGGAATTCATCGATGTCCTCAACAACACGCCAGAAGCCGACTTCAAATGTGCCATTGAAGAGGTGTTCAATGTCGCGGACTTCCTAAAAGTGATGGCCCTGGATGTGGTGAGTGGCAATTGGGATGGGTACACTGGCAACAAGAACAACTTTTACCTCTATCACAACCCCCAAACCGGCCTCTTCGATTACATCCCTTACGACCTCGACAACACTTGGGGCATCGATTGGGTGGAAGGCGATTGGGAGTCACGCAATCCATACGCGTGGTCTACTGAGTACCGGCCGCTTTATGACCGGCTCATGGAGGTCCCGGAATACCGCGACTGGTACACCTACTATCTGCGCGAGGTGTCCAATGTATATGCGCACCCCGATACGGTGATGGCGTTTCTGGAGCCGCGCCTTGAAATGCTCGCGCCGCACATCGCCTCTGATGGGTATTACCCTCAAACGTTTGGGTTCGAGCCGTCTGATTTTGAAGCCTCGATTGAAGAGGCATGGGGTGGACATGTCGAGTACGGGATTGAGCCGTGGCTCACGAACCGCTCATATTCCCTCTACAACCAGCTCGATGATGAGAATCCGGTGCTCATCGTCCACGAATTGGAGGACAACGCCCCGGTGTTGGATTCGCTCCGCGTCAGGGCCATTGTCGATGGCGGGGCCGATGATGTGGAGGTGACGTGTTGGATCGATCCAGGCAACGGCCCCCAATCTTTCACCATGTACGATGACGGCGAACACGGCGACCGCAAGGCCGGCGACGGCACTTGGGGCGTCAAGGTTCCGGTGCAATGGAATTGGACCACGGTGGATTACCAAGTGGAAGTCGGCAGTGCTGCCGGCTTGGAGCGCTGGCTTCCCTGTGAACCCGTCACGGCTACAGTGGGGGTGTCTCCATCAGATTTGGTGGTCAACGAGCTCATGAGTGCCAACGCCAACAACGTGTCGGACGCCTTTGGTGAGTTTGACGACTGGGTCGAGCTGTTCAATGCAGGGTCTTCTCCCATCGAGTTGGGCGGAAAATACCTGACTGACAACCTGAGTGTGCCAAACAAGTATGCCCTGCCCGAGGGGACCTTGGAACCTGGCGCTTGGGCATTCTACTGGGCCGACAACGATCCCGAGCAGGGCGAGTACCACGCCCCCTTTACCCTGTCCTCCACCGGCGATGAGATCGCATTGTTCGATTGGGATGAGTCGGAAGAGGTGTGGGTGTTGTTGGACTTTTTTGCTTTTGGTTCTTCCGAACAAGACGCCTCCTTGGGCAGGTATCCTGACGGCGCGGATTACTGGGTGTGGTTTGCTACGCCGACGGCGGCATCGACAAACAACTACGCCATCATTCTGGATGACGGCGGAACCGTGGGCCGCACGGCCCGGACATTGGGGCCCAACCCTTCTTCAGCTTGTGTGCGCTGGGATGGTGTGCCCGCATCAGGAACCCTCTTGGACGCGCAAGGGCGGTTGCGCCAGCGTTTTAGCCAGGCCAATGGGGTGTGCCGTGATGGCCTTGAATCAGGGGTGTACCTGCTGACCTTAGAAGACGGAAGCCGGTGGCGCTGGGTCGTCGTCGACTGAGCCTGCTCTCGCCGTTATTTGCATCATGGAGGCTGCCAAAGGCATTCGCATCAACAAGTACCTCAGTGAAGTGGGACATTGCTCTCGCCGCGCAGCAGACAAACTGTTGGAGCTGGGGCGCATCACCCTCAATGGTGTCGTTCCCGAATTGGGGACCAAGGTGATGCCGGGTGACATTGTCGAAGTCGATGGCCAAGCGGTCGGACAGCCTACCAAGGCAGAAGACCACGTGTACATTGTCTACCACAAACCTGTGGGCATCGTGTGCACGACAGACCAGAAAAGGGAGCGGGACAACATCATTGACGCCATCGACCACCCCCGCCGAATCTTTCCTGTGGGCCGTCTGGACAAGCCCAGTGAGGGGTTGATTTTTCTGACGTCGGATGGAGATGTGGTCAATAAAATCCTGAGGGCACGGAACCACCACGAAAAGGAGTACCAGGTTGTGGTGGACCGCCCCATCCGGGACGGGTTCATCGAAGACATGGCCGGAGGTGTTCCCATTTTGGATACCGTGACGCGCCGTTGCGAGGTAGAGCAAACGGGCCCCCGTCATTTTCGGATCGTGCTGACCCAGGGGTTGAACCGCCAAATCCGACGAATGTGTGAGCATCTTGGCTACGAGGTGGTCAGGCTTAAGCGGGTGAGGATCATGCACATGAATTTGGATTTACCACTCGGAGAATGGCGGGACTTTACCGCAGAAGAATTGTCGGAGTTGCAGCGGTTGGTGTCCGATTCGGGTAAAACCGCGCCTTCTGCTTCCCCGCCATCGGATTGATCCCATCAACATGCAAAACGACAAAGGACCGGTCGTCATCGGCGGAGGCGCTGCGGGATTGGCAGCTTGTCTCACTTTGGAGGAGGCCGGCTTCAGCCCCGTTCTCATCGAAGCATCTGAGAGCTTGGGTGGAAGACTTCGCACCGAACGTTTGCCCGATGGCACTCCTGTAGACCGCGGGTTTCAGGTATTGCAAGCAGGGTACCCCGAACTGCAACGATGGGTAGATTTTGAGGCCCTTGAGTGTGCCGCATTTGTGCCGGGGGCCAAGATTTTTGCGCGTGGCAAATGGCGCACACTTGCCGATCCACGCAGGGCTTGGGGTTGGCTGCCGGCCACATTGGCCAGCGGTATCGGCAGCTGGTCTGATCGGATAAAAGTCTTGCGGCTTGTTTTCAAACTTCAGGGTTGCCAGGCCGAAGACATTCAAAACGGCCATTTCACCCCCCCTCAAAACCAGCCGTCATCTCAGCAGAGTTTGGGACCCTGGGCGCACAAGAGCACAGCTATATTTTTGGAACAGTGGGGTTTTTCTGAAAACTTCATCACGGGCTTTCTCGCACCTTTTTTCTCAGGGATTTTTTTGGAGGGAGCACTCCAAACTCCTGCAGCTCAATTCCAATTCACCTTGCGAATGTTGGCGGACGGGAAGGTCTTGCGGCCCAAAAGGGGCATGCAGGCGCTTGTGGAACAGTTGACCTCTAGGCTGGATCGAACTGAGATCAAGCTGGGGTGCAAGGTGAACGCATGGTCAAGTGGTAGCTTGGAATTGGAAGGAAAGCCAGTGGCTTTGGACCGAGGAGCCATCATTGCGGCACCGGGACTTCATCCGGGATATCCAATGGGCGAGTGGAACGGGTGTATCAACGCTGTGTTTCAGTCCCTGACACCCTCATTTGGAAAGCCGGTGATTGGTTTGGTGCCCGGGGCCAAAAAGGTGACAAACCTGCATTTCATGGAGGACCTAGAAGGGGCAGTAGGGGCGGGGCGCATCAATGTTACCGGCCTGCTTGAGCCTGACGAAACTGCCAAGGAGGCCTTGGAAACCATGCGCAAGGAGCTTGATGCGGCAGGGGTAGAATGCGGGCGGGTTGAATGGAGTGCTGCAATATATCGGGCATTGCCCCGAACCAGCCCTGTTGGAAAGCGCCCCAGTGGTCCGAAACTTGAAGCCGGGGTGTTTGGAGCAGGAGACGCGTTTTTTGCGCCCTCGCTTGAAGGGGCGATGCGGTCCGGAAGGGTGGCGGCCGAGGCGTGGATTTCTTGGCAGAGTCAATCAAAGCGAGCATCCTTATGAACGAAGAGAGAAGCCGCTGGGACGCCTGGTGGACCGGTGGGCGTAAAGACGCCATGACCTATCCGACCTATGCTAAAGCCATGCAGGACTGGGTGGCATTGCAATCGCACAGTGGCCCAAAACCATCGGAGGCGTTGGCCGAATATACCCGGCTCAATGCGTTCAGAATGCACAGGGTAGGAAAGACGGCCCAATGGCCACCAGCCCTCGATGCCATCTTGGACAGTGGCGCGCTTCAAGGGCAACATTGGGTTTTAATCACCGAGAGTTGGTGTGGCGACGCCGCCCAAACAGTGCCCTTGATTGGAGCATTGGCCGAGCGGGCCAAGGTCCCACTCGATGTCGTGTTGCGCGACGCTCCGTCTCAAATCATCGGTGATTTCCTGACAAATGGTGGCCGGTCTATTCCGATGTGGATTGTGGCAGATTCAGCAGGCAAGGTTTTGGGCCATTGGGGCCCCCGTCCGAAGGAAGCTCAAAATATGGTCGCTGACTATAAGGAGGCGGCCGACCCTAAACCTGAATACCGGGTCTTTGCAGGCGAAGTCCAAAAGTGGTATTCGAGAAACAAGGGCGTTGCATTCTTCGATGAAGCCACTCAACTTCTGGTCGGGTCTCGGATCATTTAATCGATCCGGCCATTTAACAGATTTGCGCAGTAATTTTAGATCACATAACACATTCACAACATGAAAAAATTGGTTTTCCTCGGGGCCTTGGCCCTGTTCACTTGCCTCGATACTGCGGCGCAAGAGTATAAAATTGTCACAGTTGTTGAGAGCATTGTTCCCGGCGGTGTAGGGCGTTCTCGCATCATCGAAACTACCTCAGAGGCCGACAGCGAAGCTGCCACCACCGAGCGCATTGACGGCAAGAAGAGTGGTCAGGGTGACGTGAAGCGTGGGGACCTGAAAGTTGATGCGTTCAAGGAAACCAAGTTGGTCAACTTTTTCAGCGCTGCCGGAATCAACTTCCAGAACATCGCTTCCAACGACGCATTGATCACAGATAAGGTCAATAACATGGTGGCAGCAGGATGGAGCCTTGAGTTCGTTGTAAGCGGAGTCGAGTCCGATGCAGGAAAGCCCGACGGCCAGGGACTTTACATTACCCGCTTCATTTTCAAGAAGTAAGCGGAATTAGAAGGCTGTGATAACGTGTTTTCACACATGAAGGCAGCTTTGTATATTTGCAACAGCTATCGCTAGGAATGGCGATTGGCAAGTAGATTGTTAGGAAGGAAGGGCGCGAAGGCGCCCTTCTCTCTTTCCCAAACTTTTTTCGGAAATTGAGGGCATGAAATCCAATGCCGTTCACTTTGCGTCCATCTGCTTGACGCTGTGTGTGATTTTTTCAGGTTGCAAAGAACCCGAACCCATCACCAGATGTGTCATTGACAGGGTAGAGGTTCTGGCCACCGATCCCGATTATTTTGAAGACACCGTCGATGAAGGTCCTCCTGATCTATACGTCGAGCTGCGCGTGGCCTCCAGTCAATCCGTGCTCTTCACCTCAGGGACTGCCCAAGATGCAGCCCTGCCAGTAGACTTGGATTTTGTAGCGGTAAATATTGAGGTTGAAGACTTTAATACTGATTTTGAGTTTACGGTTTTCGACGATGACGTGGCCACTACCCAGGATTTCATTGCCTTGGGACTCCCCTTTAGTCCCCAAGATCATATCGATTCAGAACGCACTGAAACCGACATATCAGACGGCGCAACAACAATTCGAGTACACTTGATTTGGTACTGAGTCGTTTCGCATGGAGCAGTTGACTATATTTGCCCCCCCAAAACGCAAGCATGGCGAACCATAAATCAGCCCTCAAGCGCATCCGCTCCAACGAGGCCAAGCGTCTCAGCAACCGCTATTACCACAAAACAATGCGGAATGCTTTGCGGAAGTATCGCGCTACAACCGATGCCAAGGAGCTCGAAGATCAGCTTCCAAAAGTGGCGTCTTTGATCGACCGACTCGCCAAGAAGAACGTCATTCACAAAAACAAAGCAGGCAACCTCAAAAGCAGCCTTGCCCGCCACTTGGACACTGTAAAAGGTTGATCACTTTGGCCCCATGAAGGCCAATCAAGATTTTTTAAAAGGAGGCTTCGGCCTCCTTTTTTTGTGGAACACATCGGACACTCCACTTTCTTCAAATGCGATGAGGTAATGCGGCCAAGAGAAAGGGCCATCGTTGAAGGTGTGGGCGCACTCAGTGATGCGGAGCTTGTCGCCATCATGGTGGGCAGTGGCACACAGGGTGAAGATGCCACCGCGGTCGCACAGCGCGTGCTGACGGAGGTCGATGGCGATTTACATGCTTTGGGGCGGTGCGACCTCCTGAGGCTCAGGTCTATGCATGGCATTGGTGATGCACGAGCCGTTATGATTGGCGCAGCCATGGAGTTGGGCCGCAGGCGAATGAGCAGAAAGGCAGCGCCGCTCATGCGCATTACCTGTGCCCAAGAAATCGTCACGCGGTTTAGACCAAGACTCGTGGATCTGGAGGTGGAAGAATTCTGGGCGTTGGCTTTGTCCCGTGCCAATGCACCCATCGCGGATTTGTTGATTTCAAGGGGTGGACAATCCGGGACAGTGGTCGATCCCAAGGTGGTGTTTCGCAAAGGGCTCGCTGTGAGGGCAGCAGCCATGGTGCTCATTCACAACCATCCCAGCGGGAATCCCAATCCCAGTGCAGCCGATCGCAAGTTGACGGGCGACCTTTGCGCTTCTGGAAAGTCCTTGGATATGCCTATTCTCGATCACATCATCATTGCTGGCATGGGACATTTTAGCTTTGCAGACAATCGCCTCATTTGATGTCGTCCAATTCCTCCTCAACCAAAGACCTGCTGACGGTGGTGGGTGCCCGCCCTCAATTCATCAAGTCAGCTGCGCTGACCAGGGCGCTTTCTCAAAAAGGATTGACCCAATGGTTGGTGCATACGGGGCAGCATGCCGACGACCACATGAGCATGGATTTTCTGGTCGAGTTGGGCGTGCCTGCGCCTGATGCCAGAATCAGTCCAGCCCAAAGCGGCCGAAGCGAACGGTTGTCGGATATGATCCGGGGGGTGGCTGAGCAAATTGAACGGGTCAAGCCCCGAGCGGTGCTGGTCTATGGGGATACGGACAGCACAATGGCAGGAGCTCTGGCAGCGCACCATGCAGGCGTGACCTTGGTGCACGTAGAGGCAGGACTGCGCAGCGGTGACCGTGCCATGCCAGAAGAGCACAACCGCATCATGACCGATCAGCTGTCGGACCTCCTGTGCACCACGGGTCCACCTGCGACTGAGCAATTGCGCCGCGAGGGAGTGGCTCCAGAGCGGATCATCGAGGTGGGGGATGTGATGTTGGATTTGGCCTTGGCCGCCCGCGAGACTGCGGCGAATCTCAGTGTTCAAGGCTGGCCAGCGGGGAATGCGCCGGTGTTGGTGACTACGCTTCACCGCCCTTCAACTGTAGACCGCCCTGAGCTGCTCCAGGGGGCCTTGGATGCCTTAGGGCAGTGGGTGGAAGTCACAGGAGGAACCGTGGTGTTCCCCATTCACCCGAGAACGCTCAAGGTCATGGAGTCGCATGACATGAAACTGCCTCCCCGACTGGTCAACCCTGGTCCGTTGGGTTATCTGGAGATGCAGGCTGCCTTGTGCAAAGCAGATGTTGTCCTCACAGACTCTGGCGGACTCCAAAAGGAAGCTTGGTACCAAGGGGCTCCCGCGGTGATCCTTAGAGACACCACCGAATGGCGTGAATTGATTGACATCGGAGCTTCAGTTTTGTTTGATCCCGCACAATTGTCTTCTCATGACGGGCGTTCCTCGTTGGTGAATCACATGTGCAACGCTCCCTCAGCGCCACCTGTAGAAGGTTCAGGATTGTTTGGAGAAGGGCGGGCTGCCACCAGCCTATTGAACGGGCTGTTGCAACGAATTTGAACGATGCCCCGGTATACCAACCAGCCTCATGTATTGGTGCACGCCCCCCAATTGACGCCTCGGCTAGAGGCGGCTTTGCAGTGGTCGTTAGATGCCGTTCTGGGTTTGGCTTGGCGCTTTGAGCCAGATGAGACCGCTTTTGCACAATCCCAAGAAGTGTGGAAGCTTCAGTACGGCGGGGAAGTTCCAGTGGCTGGGGTGTTCAGGATCCAACCAGAGGGATTGCTCGAAGAAAGCCATTTGAGGGCCACGCCTCCTGCCACAGGACAAGGTGAGCAAGACTGGTTGTCCTTTATTTTTTGGATGGGGAGCCGCATGGAGGAGTGGACTGAAGACGCCCCACGCGATGTCCACGGCAGGTTTGACCCCACGGATTCCGTGCCCATGAAAAAGGGGTGGCTGTCGGTCCCGATCTGTGAGCAATGGGCCTTTGAACTCGGAGCGCATATTCTGGGTGGGTCTTGGCCTGAACACCGGGACCGCCTGAAAGCGGAATACTCTGTTCAGCCGACTTTGGATGTGGACAGCGCCTATGCATTTTTGGGCAAGGGAGCTTGGAGGACAGGTGGGGCATGGTCCCGAGATGTCATGCGGGGGAACTGGTCCTTGGCAGGCCGCAGGTGGCAGGTTTGTCGGGGTGCGGCTGCCGACCCTTACGACACTTACGCGAAAGCCCATGCTTGGCACCGAGAGTTTGGAATGACCCCCAAGTGGTTTTTTCTGTTGGCCCGTTTTGGCACGCACGACAAGGGGTTGCCTGCCAAGAGCCATAAACTCAAGGCACTCATGCAGGGTTTGGAGTCGTCCAGTCCCGGGTCGGTGCAGTGGCATCCAGGTTACGCTTCTGCGTTGGATCAACGTGCTTTAGGGCGCGAATTCCAGAGTTTTTCGGAGATCATGGGCTGCCCTCCCACAGCATCGCGACAGCATTATCTGCGCATGGAACCGGGCATCACACGTCGCAACTTACTCGCGTTGGGCATTGCAGAAGACCATACGGAGGGGCATGCGGTGTGCACAGGATTTCGAGGAGGTTTTACCCGCCCTCGACAGTGGTATGACCTCGATGCTGAGGCTTTGACGCCGCTCATGTTGCACCCCTTTGCTGCCATGGACGCCACTTTGAGCAGGTATCAGAAAATGGACCCATTGGCGGTCACCGAGCACCTCTCTGAGCTTGCCAACGGCGCAAGGACACTTGGAGGAACCCTTCGCCTCCTGTGGCACAATGAAAGTTTGGCTCCAGAAGGGGAGTGGGCAGGATGGGGGGCGGTATATCCCAACGTTCTCCAAGCCGTGGGGTGAAACACCCCGTACCTCCTTTCCTTTGTTCCTCATGGAGTGGTCCACTTTTTTCGAAGCTGGAGGTTGGATGGTGTTCAGCTTTGTCAAGTTCGTTGTAATGCCATCCACGGCTGTGGCGGCAGGACTCGATCCTTGGAGGGTGTTCGCTTATTCGGCCGGTGGAGCTGCTGTCGGACTGTTGGCCCTGCAGCCCGTGGTCCGGTCGCTTTTTGGATGGCGCTCTAGGGTGCGTCGCCGAAAAGGCAAGCGTGCATTCACACCCAACCGCCGAAGAATTGTGAGCGTCAAACAGAACTTCGGCTTGCTGGGCATTGCGCTCTTGGGTGGTCTTGTGGGCGTGCCGGTAGGGGCACTGTTGGCGTTCAAATACTTCGAAAACCGCTCCGACACCTTGCCTGTTATGATCATCGCTTATGCTGCATGGAGTGCATTGTTGACGACATTGTCCGTGCAGGCTTTTATTTGATTCCACATGTCAGAACGAGTCGCCCTATTTTTTGATTTGGACCGCACCCTTTGGGACTTCGAAAAGAATTCGTTGGAGACCCTCAGGGGGCTGTTCTTGGACTTCTCCTTGGATGAGCGGGGCGATGGTGGTTTTGACGCATTCAATGCCATCTATCAAAGAGAAAATGCGCAGTGCTGGGCCGATTACCGTCAAGGCAAGATGCAGAAAGAGGTGTTGCGCTCTGAGCGGTTCAAGCGGGCACTCTCAGGATTTGGGGCAAATGACCTTGAATTGGCGGAGAAATTGGGGTGGCAATACGTTGAACGGGGTCCCCATCAAAAGCACCTTATTCCCGGTTCCCTTGAAGTCCTGGAGGCATTGCGGGACAGGGGGCATGAGATTCATATCCTGACCAATGGATTCAGCGAGGTCCAGCACATCAAAGTGACCAATACAGGCATTTCGAATTGGATTGATCACCTGTTGACCAGCGAGGAACTCGGGCACCTAAAGCCCGCTCAAGCTTGCTTTGATGCGGCCCTCAAATGGACAGGGGCTAGCAAAGAGCAAGCTTGGATGATTGGGGATGACCACGAGGCCGATGTTGTGGGTGCCCATGGTGCTGGCTGGAAGACCGTGTTTTTCAACCCCGATGACCATGTCCAACCGCATTCTCCAGCTTCGGCCCAGGTCGGCGCCCTGCAGGAATTATTGGCGGTGCTGCCTTAAGGCCCTCGAAGCTCTGGGTTAACTTGCGCGCATGAGTGAGGAAAACCAAGGAAAGAAGCCCAAGTTGAACATCGAACTGCCCGAAGATGTGGCACCAGGTGTATACTCTAACCTTGCGGTGGTGACCCACAGCCAGACGGAGTTCATCTTGGATTTCATCCAAGTCATGCCGGGTACCCCCAAGGCCAAAGTGCGCTCACGTGTGGTGCTTTCCCCTCAACACGCCAAACGTGTCATGAAAATGCTGGTCGACAACATCAGCAAATTTGAGGGGCAGCACGGCAGAATTGAGATGACCAGCCAGCCAGAACCTTCGTTTCCGGTGAATTTCGGGGGTCCGACCGGCGAGGCCTGATGGACCTGCGGCGGTCAGTTCCAGTGGCTGCCCCGAGGGGTGACCACGCCGATCACCCGCCCCAGCAAATGCTCAGTGTCTTCTGTGTAGAAGGTGTTTGGAGCCTTTGAAGCCGACTTCGGAATGCCCGTGGCGGTGGTGGAGAATACTGTGAACTCTGCGGGCCCTCCCTCTTCTAGTCCCATCTCGGACCCAGAGGCTGCAAAAACTTTTCGAGGTCCGGCCACCATCACTTTGTACAACGCGTTCATGGACTCTTCGGGGGATGCCCCGTGGTCGGTAAGAGCGCCAAGCAGCGCTGGACCGACGGCGTGCACCGCTGCAATCCCAGGCTTGACCACCAAAAAGTCAACGTCGTGTTCCTCAGGGGTGCGCGGGCGGTGATCGGAAACCACCAGGTCCAAATCGCCGGCTAAAACAGCTGCGCGGAGGGCGGTGCGGTCTTCCACTGAACGCAACGGTGGCGACAGTTTCATATCGCTGTTGAAGCCGTCCAGGTCAGCATCGGTCCAACAGAGGTGGTGCACGGTGGTCCCGCACGTCACCTTGTGCCCATTCTGTTTTGCTGCTTTGATCGCCTCCATTCCTGCCGCTGTAGTGATCACGGGAAAATGAAGGTGTCCTCCGGAGTATGACAGTATATCCAACTCCCTTCCGATGCGCAGCAATTCGGATTCGCCTGAATGGCCTGGCAGTCCTAATGAGGTGCTCATGGCTCCTTCATGCATGACGCCGTCGGGCTGGAAATGGGGGTCGAGTGCGGCTGAAAAAACCGGAAGCCCTGTGGTTTGGTGATACTCCAGAGCGCGCCGCAGCAATTCTGGACGCTCTATGGGAGCGTCGTCTGAAAAAGCCCTGGCACCGGCACGCTTGAGGGCATAGGCCTCTGTCAGCTGCTCTCCCTTGCATCCTGCGCTCAACGCAGCCAAGGGCAGCACCCCGCAAATGGCCTCTGATGTCCTGTGCAAAAGGGCCATAACTTCGGTAGGTTGGTCCCGACACGGTCGGGTAGAGGCCACTGGAGCTACCCGGGTAAATCCACCTTGTGCCGCTGCCTTGAGGCCGTGTGCAAGTCCTTCAGCACGTTCTGTACCGGGGTCCCGAAAGTCCACCTGTCCGTCCCACCATCCTGGCGAAATCCAACACTCGGACAGCAGATGGTCTCCCTCATTCTTTGAGCCTGACGATGCAGCTCCAATGGAGACAATGCGGCCATTTTCAACAGCCACATCCACGGGCTGTCCGTGCAGAGGGTGGCCCGGTTGCAAAAGTCTGGGGGCGCGGTATCGGGTCATGACGTGCTCGGGTGGAGGTGGTGACTTCAGGTTTTAAGGCGCAGAGGCTTCAGGTGCTTGACGCATGGCAGACTTGCGCTTCAACAAGGTCATTTCAATGAGGAGAAACAGCAGGGAGAGGGTGACAAGGCTGAGCCACAGAGGTTGACCAGCTTCGAGCACTTCCACCTCCTGCACAAGGTCTTCCACATCTGAAGAGATGACATCGCTGCGCCGCCATCCCTCTGTTGTGAGGGCTTGTTTCCAGTCCTCTACGTCCCAAATGGACAAATCGCTTTCACCGCGTGCAGGGTTGATGCCCAACGCCATCACAACGGAAACACTATCGCCGTTGTTTCCAGCTGCTGCAATGGACTCTATGAAGTACGGACCTGGTACAGCATCGCGGAGCGGCAGATACACCTCCACACCGCCAGGCACTGTTCCAGATTCCAACAGCAAGCGCTCCGCGGCATCGCTTGCGGCGGGCCGAAGTGCGAGGCCTGCCCCGGTGGCACGGTCCAATCCTTGCAGTAGAACCGCCACATCGCTGCCGGCTGTGAACTGCTGCAGCCCTGTCGCACGGCTTGTTTCTGCCATTCTGAGCGCAGTGGGAACCAACAGGGCATGTTGGGCCAAGTTGGACCACTTGGGATCGAAAGGGGCAGCGCAAAAGTGGTAACGTCCCAGGCCTTTGAGCCCGGTTGTCAAGAACTCCCTGCCGTCAGCAAAAGAGATCAAACTGCGCTCTAGGGACCCTGTTGGGCTGCGTGCGTGCCAGCCGCGCACTGTCGGAAGGTCCACCCGGCGAGGAGCACGGGCAAAAACGCCTGCAAACAGGGGGTGGTCGTGGTGCAACTTGCCCAGGCGAACAGGCTCTTCGGACGTCATCCAATCGGCCACTCCATGGGCGCCAAGCCCGACGAGCAATTCATCCCATCCGGTCCCAAGGGCCTCGGCAGGGGGCAGCATCATCAGGCTCTTTCCAGAGGAAACGTTGCGCAACAATGCAGCAACCAGACCATTCGAAGGGTCTCGAACACCTTGAAGCACGATGAGGTCGGCGGCGTCCAAGCTGGCGTAATCCAAGGCTGCAGCCTCCATCGATTGTACTTCATGCAGCGCAGCATCGCCAAACAGCCTCCCCAAAGCGACTTGCTCGGCAGGGGTGGATTCACGGCCTTGAACCAACACCACTTTTACGTTTTCTGCCACATTGTATCCCACGTGCAGCGCGTCGTCAAACGTGACCGGAGCGTCTGTGGTAGAGACCATTGCATGCACGGGGCCGCTTTCTTCATGTCTGAAGCGCAGGACGGTATCTGTAGTCAATCCAGGGACGATGCGGTAAGAACCAATGGCGGCTTTCCGTCCATTGATACTCAAACTCAAAGGCAGGTCGTCGACAGGCCGCTGCGCGTCGTGGGAAATGCGCACGTTTAAGACTTCACTGCGTCCAATCAACCTCATGGGGGCATCAAACCAAGCCGAATCCACGCGGATGTTCACCTTGGGCTGCGCCGCTTGCGTCACAAACCTCACAAACAGGGTGGAGTCGACCATGCCAGCAGCCTCACCGGTCATGGTGTGGCTGGATTGTTGAAGGTCAGTAAAGAGATAGGCGAGCCGTTGCTTTCCGTCGGTGTCGCTCAGAAATTCTTGTTGGTGAAACAAGACGTCTCGAATGTTGGGGGCGGCATGGCCGGGCTGCACCGATGCAATCCGTTCGAGGGCTTCTTCTTTGTTGAGCCAGCGTCGGTCCGAAGGGTCAAATGAAGAGGACACCACATGGAACTGGTCTGTGGCGGCATGGGATTCAACCAGGGCCAGTGCGCCATTTTTCGCGGCCTCGAGCATGGGGCCATTGCGGCCTTCCAGCTCCATGGACGGACTGGTATCCATGTAAATGGACACCCGCTTTTGTCCGCTGTTGTCTTCGCCATCTTCTGTGGGCCACATGGGCTCAGCAAAAGCGAGGATGATGCACGCCATGGCAGCGAGCCGCATGAGGAGCACCAGCCAGTTCCGAATCCGATTGCGGGACCGCGACTCCATTCTCACTTCCTTGAGAAAGGCGGTTTGGGAAAACGAAACTTTGCGGTGTCGGCGGAAGCTAAACAGGTGTACCAGCACCGGAATGGTCAGCGCCGATAGCGCCCAAAGGACCTCGGGGTGGACAAACTGCATCTATATGCGAATTTAGTGCCCAACTGTGCCCGAATCATCTTCTTCCCCAACTGGTCGCCCACGCCGTCCTCAGAATAACAGGCGAAGGCCTTCAAAAGCCCGGCTCGACGAATGGAAAACGCTGCTGGATGAGGCGGCAGACCGCTATGAGCAGCCCGACTTTTTGGATGCCGATCCGTTGGGCATCCCACACCGTTTTAGTGCTCCGGAAGACATTGCGGTCGCGGGTTTTTTTGCAGCCACACTCGCTTGGGGCAACCGAAAGAGCATCCTGCGCTCCTGCGACGAGCTGTTGGACAGGATGGATGGAGCGCCGGCGGACTTTGTGCGTTCGGCTACGGCGAAGGATTTGGATGTCCTCGACGGTTTTGTGCACCGGACTTTTCAGGCAGAGGATGCCAAACGTTTCGTGCGCTGCCTCCAGTCATTGGAGCGCGACCGGGGCTTGGAAGGGGCCTTTTCCGATGCATTTGCGGCCGCCCCACCCCTAACAGGAGGCCGAGGTGTGACCGATATGGGGGCAGCCTTGCACCATTTCAAGCTGCGCTTCTTTCAAGACGAACCGGCCGGCCGAACCGTGAAGCATGTTGCCGATCCCGCCAAAGGCAGCGCGGCAAAAAGGCTGTGCATGTATTTGCGTTGGATGGTCCGTTCCCCTCACCGCGGTGTGGATTTTGGGCTGTGGTCCTCGGTCTCCACTTCTGACCTGCGTTTGCCTTTGGATGTGCACACTGCCGGGGTGTCCCGGGCGCTAGGCTTGCTCCAACGCAAGGCCAACGACTGGCGCGCAGTCGAGGAGGTGACCCAGGCCTTGAGGTGGTTGGACAGTGAGGATCCTGTGCGGTACGACTTCGCTCTGTTTGGAATGGGGGTCAATGGGGCCCTTGATCACGCGGAGTGATGTCCCCAATGGGCCGTCAGCGCCATCCAGGCTTCTCGGTCCGTAGCAAAGGACAGCGATTCGGGATCGAACTCTGAGGCGGTCTCCCACCGAAGGGACTGGGTTGACGCCCCATCGAAATCAAAGGGCTTCTGCGCGATCCGAAATGCTGGAGTTTCTTGTAAGCGGGCCAGGTAGTAGTGACACAGGACCTGTTCGGTCGGCCGCCAAGCCGAGCGCACGCAACCACCTGTGGCATGCACAAGGTCTCCAAGCACAATCGGTTGCCCCAATTCTTCCATGGCCTCACGGCGGGCGCAATCTTTGGGGCCTTCGCCAAATTCTAGTCCTCCGCCCGGCCATTTGGTGCAGCGGCGTCCAGCGATCCACTCGTCACTCACCAGGACTTGATCGCCAGGCGCCAGCGACGTGGCTTCACCAGGTCCCGCGATCAAAAAGAAGTACACCCGCACATTGAACCGCTGCATGGGCAGGTCTTCGGGCTTGGGACGCGTGGCCCGCAGCATTTCGCGCTTGCCCGGCGGTCCAGGCAGGCGCTCCACCGCCAATCCAGCGGACTCCATGGCCCGACGCACGGCACCTTTGGCGCAATACGTGACCAAAACACCCCCTTCATTCAGCAAGTTGTGGGCCTCCTTGAAGCGGGTTTCGGTCCACAATTCTGGTTGGCTGTCCGGTGCAAAAGCATCGAAATAAATGAGGTCAAAAGTGTAGGGGCTGTATGCCGCAAAGTCCTGCCACGTGCGCTTAATGCGCGTAAAAGTGGCCTCTTCCGCCCAATGAACCTCATGGCGCTCGGCGCCTTCACGGGCATGCAAGGCTGCGGATTCCGCAAGGTCCGCACCGGCATCCGCAGCAGGATCGATTTGCGCGAGTATGGAACCTGGGATGGGCAGCGGTTCCAATGCACAGTATTCAAGTTTGGGCCGGCGTCCCAAGGGGTGGTCGCGCCAGGTGCACAAGGTGAGCAGGGCATTGAGACCCGTCCCGAAGCCCAGTTCTAGAATCCGCAGGGTGGCAGGGAGTGCACCTGTTGTGAGCCGGTGGTTGAATCCGGCCTCGATGAATACATGCAAGGACTCTGTGCGCGCCCCATGACGGCTGTGGTAGGCCTGTCCAAAGCGGCTGGACTCGATGGTCATGGAACCGTCCTCTGTTTGTGCAGGCACGAGGTGGCCCGCATCGGGGTTGGGGGGAGTGGCACCGTGTGCACCGTTGCGGCTCGACATGTTTCGAAGTTAACTTCAGCTTGATGTTCAGGTATGATGAAATCCAGGACCACCCGCGTAATTTTGGAGCATGTACATGATGCGAATGGCAGCCATTGCGGTGTTGATCTCGACTTTGGTGGGATGTGAAGTAACACCAGATCAGAGCAGCGCTGCGAACAACAAGGAGATGTCAAACCAAGATGTATGGGCACCGCTGGCGCGGTATATCGGTGACAGAGAAGCCGAGTTTAAAGACATCCCGTTGGAGCGTGCCACAGAGCTCGAAGCCCTGGCCGAATTTGTGAAGTCTGCGCAGGACACCGGTGTAGCCAAGCTCAATTTCATCTGCACCCACAACAGCCGCAGAAGCCATTTTGGGCAGGTCTGGGCTCAGGTCGCAGCCCACCATTTTGGGTTGGATTCGCTGGTTCAAACGTACAGCGGAGGCACCGAGTCAACGGCTTTTAATGAGCGTGCAGTCGGGGCACTTCGGCGCGCAGGTTTGGACATTCACCCCGCGGCCATCAGCGACAATCCCAAGTATGCCGTTCACTACGCTGCTGATCGGGACCCGATGATCTGCTTCTCCAAGAAGTACAGCGATGGGGATGCCAATCCGACCTCTGGCTTTGCCGCGGTCATGACCTGCGCACAGGCCGATAAAGGATGTCCCGTTGTCTTCGGCTCTTCCATGCGCTTCTCCACGCCCTATGTGGACCCCAAAGTCAGCGATGGGACGCCGGAAGAAAAAGACACGTACGATGAGCGTTGCGCTCAGATTGCCCGGGAGATGTTGTACGTGATGTCCAAAGCAAGAGACTGACGGTCCGCCATCAGCTTATTTGTCCGATGCGGTGCATCACACAATCGTCGATCTTCCGGTACAATTGAGGGGGGCTAAAAGTGCGCCAACCCATTTCCTGAAGCTCGCCTCCCATCACAAAATATTGGTCCAAATCAGCGTCGGCGAGCTCTTCTGTAACATGCTCTCGAAAATTGAGCAGGGCAATCCAACCATCTGAGTCGGTCACTTCATCAAACCACTCTTCGTAGTAGCAGTCGTCTCCGGAGTGAAAGTTGAGGATGTTCTCTCCGATCAGAATAAAGCGCCCAATGCCCTCGCCCTGGAGGGTCTCAATCACGTTCCGTTTGAGGTTCATCACATCGTTGAACAGGGTGTCGTTCCATTCGCCGATAAACTCAATGATGGTGAACCCTTCTTCGTAGTCGGTGAAGAGGATTTTGGCAAATAGGGTTGAACTGCCGATGTTGTCCCACTGCGGATGAATGAAGTGGTTGTAAATCCGCTCGGTGTAGTGCGTTTCGCTGTATTGGCGGTCGTAAAAAGGCGAACGCTCATCGTCACTGGCCACGTAGAAGTTGCGCCAATTGTAAAAGGGCTCGATGTCGTGCATGTCCGGCGTTAATTCTGAGCGTTAAAATTATCGATGGCTTTTCTGACAGAGCCGAATTCGGTCAGCAATTGCAGGGCGCGGTCCATGGGGATGTCCAGCGCTTCAGCCACCATTCTTCCTCCGCGGTCTACGAGTTTATCGTTGGCAAGTTTCATGTCCACCATTCTGTTGCCTTGGACATGTCCGCATTGGATCATGATCCCGGTGGAGAATTGGTTTAAGATGAGTTTTTGCGCTGTACCAGCTTTGAGGCGGGTGCTTCCGGTGACAAATTCTGGACCTGTCCTGGCGACAAGTGGAATGGATACCGAACCGGCCAAAGCGCCATCGGGGTTCGAAGTGATGCCGATGGTCGTGATGCCGTGTTCGGATGCCCACTTCATGGCTCCAACCACATAAGGTGTTCTGCCACTGGCGGCAATGCCCACCACCACATCTCCTGCGTTTGCGCCATGCCGCTCCAAATCCCGGACGCCTCCCTCTGCATCGTCCTCGGCACCTTCAACGGCTTTTCGAATGGCGCCGTCTCCCCCCGCAATCAACCCGATAAAAACGCCCTCCACGCCAAATGTGGGCGGTATTTCACTGGCGTCAAGTACGCCCAAACGTCCGCTGGTGCCCGCACCGAGATAGAAGACACGCCCACCCTTGGCGACCAGGCCTGAAGCACGGCCTATGGCGGTGCCAATTTCCGCAGACAGGGCCTCAACTGCTTTCGCGGCTTCCCTGTCACAGGCCGACATGGCGGCAGCGATTTCCACAGCCGTCATGGATTCCAACTGGTCCCATGGTCCAGGCTGTTCTGTGGGGGAGAGGGGCGCTTTCATGGAGGGGAAATTCGCAACCCGGGGCGAATAATGGGCTATTCCGAGGCGGAAATGCGGACTTTCTCTGGCCCGAACCTGCGGTGACCCGACTGAAGCCCCGCTTGGAGCAGGAGCAGGAGCAGGGCCAGCAATGCCGCCAAGACCTCATGCGCCACGGCCCCCCAACCATCCATGCCAAAGGACAACCTCAAAATGATGGTGGACACCACGAAGCCCGAATTCCTCAAAATGAGACCATAGTTCGATAGGTAACGCAAGGAGGTGACCAGCAAAATGACATCCACAAAAATCAACACCGTGAAGAAGTCATGATAGAAAATGGCATTGGGGTCAAGGAGGGGACCCGTAACGCCTTGGGCGTGTTGCACCATTTCTAAAAACCACTGACCGAAACTCCACAATGCAATCAACGCTAAAGCCACCCCCAAAAGGGCCGCAACATGACGCTTTAATCTGATGAACCGCGCCAAGTCGTTCTCTTCGAGTCGTGCCATGCGCCGGGGTAAAATCCGATAAAATGCCACCAGAGAAGCCCCCAGCAGTACGGCCCCCACAATGTGGGGAAAGAAGGGGTCATTCCACGGCCATATCACCACTGTACCATCGGCTTCTTGGAGCACCGACAGGTCCTTAAACACCGAACGGATTTCGATCAAAGAGACGATTTCAAGTTGCTTGCCCATCGAACGTGCAAAGGAGGAAGGGAGGTGGTACACCAGCAGGTAGACTTCCGCCACAAGGATGGCCGAGAATGGGGTGTAGAGCACATGCAGCGGGTGGCCAAACAGGCTTTCCGGCATTGGAAAGGGAAGCCACCCGGCTTCATGGATTCCAAAGATCAGCAGGTGCAGAAAGAACAAGACGAGCGCGATGCGCACCAGTGTGTGTTCCACCACTTTTTTGGTAGCGGGACTGAGGATGATTTCCGCGAGGCGGTCAAGTCGGTACTGTAGTGCGCTCATGGGGGGCTTCGGCCTCCCATATTTCCCAAGAGGCCTCCGCTTGAAGGTGCAACATCGATAGACCCCCTAATGTTCTGGCTCCTAATAAAGAAGCCTGCTCCAGTAAGCGGGTTTGTGCAGGGTTGTACACCAAGTCGATGACCAAGTGGTCGGGGCCGATGGCACCCATGGCAGCGTCGGACAAAGGCGGCAGTTGGCCTATTGCTGGGTGCATCCCTACCGGGGTGCAATTGACCAGAAGTGGAGTGGCCCTTATGCCTTCCGCACTGATGTCTCCGTATCCCACCATATTCTGGCCGTGGGGCTTGCGGCTTGCGTGAAAGACATCAAGCCCAATGGTTTCGAGAACGTGGCGCACGGCTGCTGCAGACCCTCCCGTTCCGAGAATGAGGGCCCTCTGGTGGTGCCCTTCTAGAAAAGGGGCAATGGAGCGTTTGAAGCCCACCGCATCCGTATTGTGGCCAATGCGTCCTTGTGGGGTAAAGGCCACTGTGTTCACAGCTCCTATGGCTTCAGCCGCGGGAGACAATCCATCTAAAAAAGGAAGGATGGACTTCTTGTAAGGCAGGGTCACATTCATTCCAGCCCATCCTGGCTTCTGCCACAAGGCATCGATGTCTTCAATCGATGCCAAGTCGTAGAGGCCGTATTCACAATTGTCAATGCCTTGGGTTTCCCACTTTTGTTGGAAGTACCGCGCGGACCAACTGTGTCCCACTGGGTGTCCAATCAATCCAAACCGCCGGCGAGGATCAGTCATGTCGTGCGGCCGACGTGGCGTCTGGTATCGGGGAGGTGTCGCGGCGAGATAGGGCGCCTAGACCTGTCACCAAGAGGGCGCCAGCAGCCATGGAAACCAAGGCGAGCACCCACTGAGGGTCTGCATGGATCCCCGGTGAGATGTTGGCCTGCAGGTATTCCACCCTCCCATCTGAGTGGGTAAAGAGGGGTTGAAGGTTTTCCTTCCAGGGCCAGAGCTTGCGGAGCGAACCGATGAGAAAACCGCTGAGCAACGCCATGGCGAGTTCCCTGTGACGACGGAAGATCCATCCGAGTCCTTTGCTAAAGCCGAGAAGCCCGGAAAGCGCACCAGATGCAAAGGCAACAATCCGCACCACATCGAAAGACTTCAATGCGCCGATCACCGATGAATAGGCCCCAAGGATGACCAGGATGAACGAACCGCTGATCCCCGGCAAGATCATGGCACAAATCGCGATGGCCCCGGCACCAAAAAGAAAGGCGGGATGATGGCCTTGCATCAATGGCGGAAGCCCGGTGAGCCACCAAGCAATGACGGCACCAGTCAAGAGCATCACCAAGGCTGGTCCCGCGAAAGCCCTTCGGGGAATGTCGCGCAGCATGAAAGGCACACTCGCTGCTACCAGTCCGAAGAAAAAGGACCACAGCAACACAGGGTGGTGTTCAAGCAAATGGTGGAGCGCTCCTGCGAGCAGCACTGCAGACACACCGATGCCCACAACGAGGGCTGCCAGAAAACCGAGGTTGTAGCGCTTCCAAGTGACCAAGGGGCCTTCTTTGAACAGATCGCGCAAGGTGCCCAAGCCTAAGCCACCCAGCGTATCGAGCAGCTCTTCGTAGATGCCCGCAATAAAGGCAACGGTGCCTCCGCTGACTCCTGGCACCAAGTCGGCAGCACCCATGGCCATGCCCCGTAACCCGAGACGAAGCCAGGCTTTGGCGTCGCGTTGACCGTCCATCTTTAGGCCACCTCTACGGAGCCGTCCACGTGATCGGACCAAGCTTGGGCGCCTCCTTTGAGGTTGTAGAGGTTGTCCATTTGGAAGTGGCCTTCGAGAGCGGTCAGGAGTGCGGCTGATCGGCCACCCGACCTGCACTGCAGCACGACTGGAATGTCACGACGCAGCTCCGATTGACGGTCGAGCACTTCCCCCATGGGGATGTGTTCGCCACCGAGATTACCGGCTTCGTATTCGTACACTTCACGGATGTCCACGAGTTGGTGGGCCGTGTTGTTGTCGCGCCAGGACTTGAGTTCCAGGACGTCGATCTCCTTCATCACGACTCTTCTATTTCCTGTTGGAGAACGTCTTGCTTGAGCTCCTCAGGCAAGAAATGGAAGAAGGTGTCGCCACGGAGGCCTACACGCAAGCACTCCAGAGGAATCAGGTCGGCAGGACCAATGTTACCGAGGTTCACATTGGAGCCAAACTGCTTGATGAACCAGACTTGTTGGGTCTTCTGTGGCGCTTCCCACAAGATGTCTTTCAAATCGACTTTGGAAAGGATCTTTCGGATGAGCTGCGTGTGCGCTGATCCATTGGGACGGTAGATGCCCACGGTGCCGCTTTCGCGCGCTTCCGCAATGACTTTAAAGGAGCCTGCATCCAACTCGTTCCGCATCATGCGAATCCACTTGGCAGGAGAAATCAAAATGCCCTCTTCTTTGGAGCCCACTTCGGAAAGCACTTTGAAGTCCTTTTTGAGCCGGTGGATCAACTCGCACTTGTAGTCATGGTCAATCACCATGGAGCCGTCACTGATTTCGAGACAGCCTATTCCATGTTGATCGATGAACTTGAGGTAGTCATCCAGGTTGTTTCGAACCAAGAAGGCCTCGAACAAGGTTCCGCCGCAGTACACGTCCATCCCGGCATCTCGGTAGAGTTTGACTTTCTCTTTGAGGTGGGGAGTAAACATACTGGTGCCGAAGCCCAACTTGAGGAAGTCCACTTTATCTGCGGCAACAGCAATCAAGTCTTCGGCTTCACGCAAACTCAGGCCCTTGTCCATGACCATGGTGATGCCATGTGCCCGAGGACGTGTCGTACGCTCAGGCATATGGGGAAGAGGAAAGTTCATTGGTTTTTTGGGGCATTCAAGACACGTAAGCTGAATTCTGCATCTTGGGCGATGCCAGGGAACAATTCAACAAGCGTGTTGCAAAGGTCAGGTGTCTTTTCCAGCGAAAGGTCGAGCAAACTGTATGCGTGCTTTGTCTGACCTAAACTGTATAAGCTCACAAACCTACGGCATACGACCAAAGGGTCATGGGCAGAAGTCGGAGGCACCCCGTCCAATAAGGCCAGAGCCTCGTCGTGACGGTCGTCTTTCTGCAGGTTGTCTGCAGCTTCAAGAAAGACCTCAAGGTTGTCGGGCTCCAACCGCAAGGCATTGGAATAAATGAGCCCCGCTTCATCGTGCATCCCGATTTTTCTGAGGATGCCACCGAGCAGGATATGGTACTCTACGTTTTCTGGCTCTAACGCCATCGCCTTTTCAAAGTGCTTCAGGCTGGAGGTCCAGTCTTTCCGCATCTCAGAGACTACACCTAAACCAACATGGGCATCTGCGAATTCAGTGTCCAAGTCCAAGGCGCAGTAGTAGTATTCTTCTGCTTCAGAAAGGTTGCCCAAGCGCTCTTTACATTCCCCCATGAGGGTGTAAATATTGGCTTGCGGAGCATCCATCAACATCGATTCTCGGTAGCATTCCATGGCCTGGAGGTAGTCCTCCATCATGGTCAGTGCGGCCGCTTTTTGAAGCAAGGCAGGACTGAACCCTTCGTCGATTACAAGGGCATACTCGTAGGCTTCAATGGCCCGGGGATACTTGCCGGTGCGCTGGAAGACATTCCCAAGGTTGTACCATCCAGGACAGCTGTATGGATGCCGGTCCACAAACGACTGGAAAACACCAATGGCCTCTTCGCTCATGCCCATGGATTCGAAGCAGAAACCCAACTCATGCAAGGCCGTTTCATTCTCGGGGTTGTCCAAGAGCGCCTCGTTGAGCACTTCTACGGCATGGGACCAATGGCCAATGTTCTCGTATTCGAGTGCAATGTCGATGTAGAGGTCGCTGCGGTACACAGCGTCCCCCAAGTCCAAGGCTTGCCTGTAATGGTGAATGGCCTCCTGGTGCTGCGACATCTGTGAATAGAGGGTCGCCAGCGTGAGGTGAATCTCGTCGTTGGTCGGCTCGAACGCCAGGAGCTGGCGCAACTGAGGGATCGCGCGTTTAAAGTTGCCGGATCCCGCCATCATTTGAGCCTCCCTCAGCTTGAGGTTGAGGCTCTCGGGGTAGAGCCCTTTGGCAAACTTCAGTACATGCTGCGCACTGCGGCTTTTGCCCAAGTTTAAGTAGTGCTCGATCAAAGATTCGAGCTCCATTAAATCGAAAAAAACAGAAGTATCAGAAGCGAGCATGGCCTCGTATCGGGCCAAGATACCGGCCATCTCCTTCGAGTCGTGTTCGTTGAGTTCTTCGTCGTGCATCAATCTCCCCTAAAACTAAGCTCCTGTTGTCGTGAAGGACCCTGTTTCGACTCAGGTGTTTTTAACAACTGACTCCGTTTCCTTCAAGAGATGACCAAAGATGTGGAATCGCTGCGGCTATTCTGTAGGAACGGCTCCTTATTTCGTAATCGTTGGCGTCAGGCAGGGTTACTTTTGCGCCATGACTTTTATCCGTAGCATCTCGGGATTTCGCGGCACCATTGGCGGTCCGGAAGAAGACAACCTCACACCGCCTGATATCGTGCGGGCGACGCAGGGTTACGGGAGTTGGATCCTCAGTACCCTCGGTTCAGACACAATGCGGCCTAAAGTGGTCGTGGGCAGAGACGCCCGCCCGTCCGGGGACATGGTCCAACGATTGGTTACCGGAACCCTCATGGGCATGGGCATAGATGTGATCGACCTCGGTTTGTCTACCACGCCAACCGTAGAAATGGCGGTCATTGGTGAAGGTGCTGATGGTGGAATCATCCTCACGGCCTCGCACAACCCCGTCCAGTGGAACGCCCTCAAGCTGTTGGATGCCCATGGCGCCTTCATTTCTGCCGAGGCCGGGGCCGAAGTCATCCGCAGGTCATCCCAGCCTCACTCATTCGCCGCGGTAGAGGATTTGGGCCAGGTGTCTGCACACGATGGCTGGATTGACGCCCACATCCAAGCCATTTTAGACCTCGAATTGGTCGACCGGGATGCCGTTGCTAAGGCTGGCTTTAAGGTGGCGGTGGATGCGGTCAACAGCACAGGTGGAATCGCCGTTCCTAAGTTGCTTCGCGCCCTGGGTGTAGAAGAGGTCATCGAATTGTACTGCGAGCCCCATGGCCGTTTTCCTCACAATCCGGAACCCCGACCTGAGCACCTCACAGCACTTTCAGAAGCGGTGGTGGAGCACCATTGTCAGCTGGGCATTACGGTTGATCCCGATGTGGATCGATTGGCCTTTGTTTCCGAAGATGGCAGCATGTTTGGAGAGGAGTACACGCTGGTCGCCGTGGCGGACTACATCCTCTCTCATACCCCGGGGTCGGTGGTCAGCAACCTGAGCTCTACCCGCGCTTTGAGGGATGTCGCTGCATCCCACGGCCAGGCCTACACCGCCAGTGCAGTGGGGGAGGTCAATGTGGTCAATGCCATGACAGAAACGGACGCCATCATTGGCGGAGAGGGCAATGGGGGAGTGATTTATCCTACCCTTCATGCCGGTCGAGATGCCCTGGTCGGAATTGCCCTGTTTTTGTCGCACCTCGCCCACCGAGGCGGATCGGTTTCTGAAATGAGGTCGGGGTACCCTCATTATGAAATGGTCAAAGCCAAAATCGACCTCGATCCTGCGTGGGATGTGGACAGTTTGCTGGCCAATTTTGCCAAGCAAGTGGCGGACCTTTCACCATCCACCATAGATGGGGTCAAGCTCGATTTGCCCGAAGGGTGGGTCCATTTGAGGAAGTCCAATACTGAACCCATTGTGCGGGTCTACGCAGAGGCAGGCACTCAAGAAGCGGCGCTGGACCTCGTCAGCACCTACAGGGACAGGCTTTTATCCTGTGCCTAATCTGCTTGCGGTATCGATAGACCCGTGAGTGTAAACTATTTTAGAGCCCGTAACCGAAACAAGTAGACCACGCAATGAACGTGTACCTTGATAACGCTGCCACGACACCCATGCTTCCAGAAGTGGTCGAGGCCATGCTCCCTTACATGAGGGACCATTTCGGAAATCCATCCTCGACGCACCAGTTTGGGCGGCGCACGAAGACAGCCATTGAGCAGTCACGCAGACAGATCGCGGGGCAGCTCGGCGTGGAACCCAGAACGGTTTGTTTTACCAGTGGCGGCACCGAAGCCGACAACATGGCCCTGCACGCCAGTGTCGATCAATTGGGCTGCAAACGGATTTTGACCTGTGCCACGGAACACAGCGCGGTCCTCAAAACGGCCGAGCATTTGGGCAAAAGGGACGACGTCACCAGCGGTCTGCTCCAACTCGATGCCGCGGGAAAAGTCGACTTGCATCAACTCGCGATCACGCTGTCAGATGGAATCCCCACCCTGGTGTCGGTCATGCACGGCAACAACGAAGTCGGCATCCTTCAAGACATAGAAGCCATCGGCCAATGCTGCTGGGACCACAATGCCCTCTTTCATTCGGATACCGTTCAGACCATGGGGCATTACCCTATGGATTTGGGCAACATGCCGATCGATTTTGCAGCGTGCAGTGCACACAAGCTCCACGGTCCGAAAGGCGCAGGTTTCCTGTACGTCAAAGACGGCCACCGCATTGGAGCCCACATCATGGGGGGCAGCCAAGAGCGTGCCATGCGCGGTGGCACCGAAAACCTCATTGGCATCATTGGACTGGCCAAGGCGTTTGAATTGGCCATGTCCAACATGGAGTCGCACGCGGCGCACATTCAAGGCCTGAAGTCTGAACTGGTGGAAGGTTTGAGCGCGTCTGTTCCAGGGATCAGGTTCAATGCGGGTTCGGATCGAAGTGACAGCCTGTACACCGTGCTCAATGCGAATTTCCCAGCCCACGAAAAGAACGGCATGATGCTGTTCCTCCTGGATTTGGAGGGTGTTGCCTGTTCTGGGGGAAGTGCCTGCTCCAGCGGGAGCACCCAGCCTTCCCATGTGTTGTCCTCCTTGGGGCTGCATGAAGAAGGCCGTACCTCCATTCGTTTTTCGTTCAGCCGGATGACCACTTCAGCTTGTATCCAGCATGCCCTCCATGCGGTCAAGCGGATTCGAACTGCTGCTGTGTTGGTCTAACCAACGCAGCCCCAAAAGAAAAGGGGCGGAAACGCTTCAGCCGTGTTGACCTCAAACGTCCGCCCCTCTGAAAGGTGGATAAGAAGCGCCATTACTCGCCCATTAGAATGTCCATCTCGTTGGGAACCACCTTGGTGGTGGCCATCGCCACACAGCCCAATGGGACATATGCGCTGCTGGGTTGCTCTGATTGAATGTGAACGATGATGTCACTGTGGGCTTCTACTGCAATAGGCAGCCGGGCAATGCTCCCACGCGAAGACCCTGAGGCCAGAGATTGGCCTTGGGTCGTCACCACACTGTAGTGGACCTCACCAAGGTTGGGATGGGTGCTGATGATGAGGTCGACCTCACCGGTTGTTTCTACCTCAATCAAGGCCGCGGCACTTTCACCGCGGCCGAGGGTGCCCGCTGTGATCTGGTCAATGTTGTGCGCGCCGTCAATGGCACTGATCACGCGTTTTTTGGAGAATTTCTTGCACTGAGCAGAGGTGGAGCTTGTGGCGAGCAAGGCCAGCGAAGCCAGGAGGAGGGAGGGCAATTTGATGTTCATGTCAAGGGGGTTTTTAGGGGTTCATTGCATGGGTCAAACTTGAACCTGATTTGACGTTCGATTCAGGAGCCCGGTCAGGGCGTACAATGACATTTGTCATCAGCGGATGGCGGATGAGAGGCACAAGCAAAAACGCCGCCCCTGGGAGGGGGCGGCGCATTAGAACCAAAGGTGCAGAAGGTCAGTGCCTCACGATGTCCAAGCTGATGACCCGGACAGGTACGCCGATATCGCGGATGATGTCGCGCATCCGAGACATGGCTGCAGCCTTTGTGGGTGCCGCCGTTCTGAATTCGCGTTCAGTGGTGCCGCGCAGGTCCTGGGTCAAAGGCATGACCACTGCCGTGGCAACGTATTGGGCCTGATGGTACCTCCTTTGGGTGATCAAGGCATCCGCAGATGCGGCTGAGCCGAGCTGAGTGTGCCCCATGTTGGAGCCCATGGTGGTCCGGGAAACAGAAGCGGATCTGGCGTTGCTGGATACCGTTGAGCCGACGGAGCCTTGTCCGTGGTTGACCGGGGTGAAGCCCGAGTAGGCTGTGCGGGGTTGAGCGAAGCCTACTGTGGCGACGAGGGTCAAGACAGTGGCGAAAGCAGGGGAAAGAAACTTGTTCATGTTGATGGGGGTGTTGGGGTGATTGACATGTCAAACATCTTCCCAGTTTCACCTCCACAACATGACCGCCATCGGCTGAGCGGTTGACTTTTGTCAATCCAAGGCCCAACGCACTGTGCCGCTCGCGGCTCCCCGCAGAAAGTACAGGCCCGCACCGATGTTCAGTTGCATGGGGCCTGCAGGGGCATGGCCTTGGCTGAGGATGCGTCCGTCCAAGCCGCACAAAGTCCAAGCCTCTCCCGCCTCGAGGCCTTCCACGGTTACGCCTCCGTCAACAGGGCGCCATGTCAGGAGAGGCTGCTCCATACGTTCCACGCTGTTCGGTGCGCAGAGGTCCGCTTGGTCGTTGATCCATACCGTTCCTCCAAGGATGGCCAGCAGGGCGCATCCACCATGATCTAGGGGGCCGCCATTTACTGTGGTCACCGTTGTGGCGCCATTTGCGTCCATCCAAGCCTCGGCTACCAGGGCATTCTCAAAGAAGACCTGCTCGTCCAAAGTGCAGTAGTACATCTGGACGGGGCTTTCGGGGATCCACTGATACAGGTCGTTGTCCTGTGCAGCAGCCAAAAAAGGATGGCCTTCGGCCATGAGGCCTTCCAGTGCTCCCGCTTGGACAATGTCAGCCGTGGGGCCTGACAGGTAAGCGTTGATCACGTCGACAGAAGTCTCCCCGTCAAACATGGCGGAAATGCCACTCGCATAGGGTTCCTGGAATATTTCTCCCAGTCCAACGTAGAGGTTGCCGTAAGTCTGCTGCCATGAGAGCAGGGTGTAGGCCAAATACGCTGGGTTGGAGTATTCTTCCTCAGCCATGCCCATGGGCAACTGGGTCCCGGACATGTCGTACGGCCCGCTCATAGGCGCGGCGGCGGCCAACGGGAAGCCCGCGCCGACATCTTCTTGCATCCGCTGGGCCATGGCCATCGCAGCGTGCCCCCCTTGGGAGTATCCACTGACGAAGTGCTGGCCGTTGAGACCGATACCCAGATCGTCTTGAAGTCCTGACGCGGCCTCCAGCAATGCCATTCCGGACTCGGCTTCGGATGCCGCATGAACGTATGGGTGAAGGACATCTTCACTTCCCCCGAGTCCGATGTAGTCCGGCATCAGTGCCAGCGCCCCCCCTGTTGCCATCAGGAAACCGAGTTCGCCTTCGAAGCCATTGTAGGAGGGGGCATCTTCCCGGACGAAAATGGTGCCATGCATGTAGGTGTGCGTGGGCAATGCGCATGTCAGGGCATTGCCCTCGTCATCCACAGGCAAAAAGAGTGCGCCCGTCACATTGTAAGTCACACCGAGGTAATCCATGGGGTAGGTCACCCTGTATTTGGCCACCCCAAAGTCCAACGGAAGCACGCCGTTGGGAATGCTCAGGTTGCTTGCCAGACCTTGAATTTGGGACAGGCTCCTGACAGAGATTAAATCTGCGGTTTGCGCACCGATCCAAGAGATGGGCAACAAGGTGAAAGCCAAGAGCAGGGCAGAGCGGCGGTTGAGTTCTAACATGGACGCCCAAAGTAGGACAAACCTTCTACGACTTCGGCGGGAAGTACACGAGGGCGCTGAGGCGGTCGGGGTCGAGGACCTCGTTGGCCACCTCCAGCACGTCGTCGGCGGTCACCGCTTCGATGGCGTGGAACGCCTCCTCCAGGGGCCGGACCCGGTCGTACAGCATGATGCTCTTGCCCATGGTCGACATCCAGCCCGCCCCGCTGTCTGCACCCAGCCCGATCTGGCCGATGAGTTGTTGCTTGGCCTGCTTCAAGGTCACCACACCGAGCCGCTTTTCACGGGCGTCCCGGAGCTCCTTCATCACCAATCGCTCGGCACGGGCAAACGTCTTGACGTCGGTCCCAAAATACACGGTGAACTCGCCGGTGTCAGCGTAGGGGAAGTAGCTGCTCTCGATGTTGTAGCAGATGCCATACCGTTCCCGAATGTTGAGGCTGAGCCGCGCGTTCATGCCCGGTCCGCCCAGGTGGTTGGACAGCAGCATCAGCGCCGTTCGTTTGGGGTCACCCATCCCGTATCCGGGCGCCCCGATCACCGCGTGCACCTGGTGGACCGCACTCTCTGATTCGATACGCTGGGGCGTGTAGCCTTGAGGGGCAATGCGCTCGAGTTCTGACGACGCGGTCTGTCGGGCAGACAGGTACTTTTCTGTGAGCCGCTTGACTTTTTTAGCGGGCATGGGCCCCACGGAGCTAAAGACCAGACGGTCGTTGCGGTATTGACGCTCGATGAAGCGCAACACATCCCCTCGTCCGAATCCACCCACCGATTTCTCATCGCCGAGGATGTTGGCACCCAGCGCATGGTCAGGGTAGAGGATGGATTGGAACTCGTCGAAAATAGCGTCGCCGGGGTTGTCCCGCCAAGCGTGGATCTCGTCGATGATCACGTCGCGCTCCTTGGCGATTTCCTTCTCCGGAAAAGTCGAGTGGAAGGCGATGTCGGCAATCAGCTCCACCGACCGCTCGAGGTGCTCCGACAGAAAGGACGCCGTGATCCACGTTTCTTCCTTTGAAGTGTAGGCGTTGAGCTCGGCCCCGACGCTGTCGAGCCGGTTCAGGATGTGAAAGGTCCGCCGCTTGGTCGTCCCCTTGAACAGCGAATGCTCAATGAAGTGCGCCAGTCCATTCTCACCCTTCAGTTCATCGCGCGACCCCGCTTCGATCAGCAGTCCGCAGTGCCCGACGTTGCGTCCGTCTTCGAGGTGCACACACCGCAGCCCATTGGGCAGTGTCCAAGTGTGAAAGGTCGACGGGTCTGGAGACATGGCCCGCGAAGGTACGGCTGAGGGTGCCGTGAAGGTTTAGCCGAATATGCGCTTGCATTTGCACAAGAGGCATTGGCCGCAGCTTTTCTTGGCCTCGGACGTTTTTCGAGATTTGGGGGCGGTGGTGTTGGCCGCAGCGCTGGGCTCGAATGCGATGAATGCGCCAGATATGGAGGCGAAAATGACGGTGTTGGAGTCGTTCATGGCGATTGGATTTTGGGGTTGTTCAATGCATGTCACATAGTTAAACCCCGCTCTCGCCGGCCCCGATGACATCCGTCAGCTGTTCAGATGACTTCGCCACCAAACGAAAAAGGGGGGCCGAAGCCCCCCTTTTCAAGAATTCATTGGGTGGGTTTACTCCTCACAGACGAGACTAAAGCTGCCGAGCAGCAGAAGCAGGTCTTGCGTGGCGGTCACGCCGTCTCCGTCGATGTCGGTCGGGCAAGGATTGGCTTCCGGCAAGATGCAGGAGCCGTCGTCCAAGGTGGCCTCCGGGTCAAAGTTGTTCGCATCTGCATAAGTGCAACCCGGGATGGGGCCACCGTTGCAGCCAGGCACGAGCAGCCCATCGATGCCAAGTGCGACAGAAGTACTGGCTTCCGTCACCACGATGGACACCAAGAGCATTTCACCATTGGTTTCTGGAATGTCGGTGAGGACCAAACCATCGAAGACGAGCATGTGCGGCATGCCCAAGGCTCCAGCCGATCCACTTTCCGGCATTTCTGCCGTTGTGCCACCGCCTGTCCCGCTAAATAGGGCGAAGGGTGCACTGGCATAAATGGTGCCTGAGTCGGCCCCAATGAGCTGCAGCTCTATGGCGTCGGCGGTGGGCAGGTTGAGGTCGGAGAGGTCCAGACTGGCCGCCAAGTTGCACCCATCAGAATCGAATTCGACCTGTGGGTTGAGCATGGTGAGCAGGGTGCCTTCTCCCTCGTTCTCAACAAAGTCATCCAGCGCGACGGGCGCTCCAGAAGCGATGGAGATGCAGAGGTTGTCGATCCAAAACTCTTGACCACCGATTTCGAGTTGGTCCACATTTCCTTGGAGCACCAGTCGCCCGTTGAATCCGGTCACCATAGGACCAGCCGAGGTCATGGTGATGATCGGATTGCCCATCACCTGCACCTGCACCCCACCCATATTCAAAGGCGCTGCGGTGAGTTGACCGTATCCATTCAGCGAACTGAAGCCCACGCCATTCACTTCGAGGTATTCGAAGCCGCCGAAGTCGAGGATGTCCAGGCAAACCGAGTCGGTCGGGATGGAGTCCAGGTCAAACGTGACCGTGGCGTTGTTGGTGTGCATCACCTGTCCTGAGCCGAAGGCGGCCCAGGGCGAGGCAGTGATCATGTTCATGTTGTAGGTCGGACCATACAGCGCATTGACATTCTGGTCAATGTGCATGTCGACTCCACCTTCATTGAACATGAAGGACCCCGGACCCATCGGGAAGGTGGGCAAGGAGGCAGGATCGCCCCATGACGTGCCAATCGGTTGGCTTCCGAAATCCACCAACCAATCGCAACTGCTGGGGCAAGACCCTGCGAAGTTGGCGATGACCTCGGTCGTGTCGTTGTTGTAGCCAAATTCACATGAGCCATCGTCATCGGTTGCCGCGGGATCATAGTTGTCGGCGGTACCGTTGGTGCATCCCGCCACTTCGTCTTCGTCGCAGGTGCCGTCTCCGTCTTGGTCATTCGTGCAGTTCACACCTTCGGCCGATACGCAGACGTCGTCCACATAGAACTGCTGTCCGCCCACGGCAAAGGACTGAACATTTCCGGTCAAGATCACTTCTCCGTAATCGTATCCGGCTGCCGAAGCACGTGTGATGAACACGTCAACGCCGCCCATAGTGAAGGTCGATCCGAAGAGGGCACCGAATTCATCGATCATGAAACTGCCGTTGACCATCAGGTTCTCGATGCCCGCGCCGTCGAAGTAATCGAAGGTGACCCGGGATACGTTCACGAGGTTGGTCAAATTGTAATCCGCATTGACGTTGGAGAGCAGCAACACTTGGTCGGTGCCAATGCCGGGTATGGCATTGTCCACGAATGCATTGCCCAAGGAGGGGCCACTGCCCAGTCCATCGTCGTATCCGGCGAAGGTCAGGTCGATGTGGTCCTCTGTGTAAGTCACGGCTGTATTGACCGCTCCAAAGCTCATGGTCTCATGCGTGAAGCTGTAGTCGCAGGAATCCGCCGAGCAGTCCACGATCAAAGGATGGCAGAAGGTGTCGCTGCAATTGGGCAACAGCAAGCTCGTCACCGTGCGGCACAGGGTGTGCACACCTTCGGAGAGGCCCAGCGTAAACGCATTGGGATCTCCGGTAGGCATGTAAGGCAAGCCATTTAAGGTCCAGGTCTCCATCGCTGAAGGCTGTGGTGCCGATAGGATGGTGAACACCCCACATGGCGTCTCAAGCACAGCAAACGTGGCGTCCACGTCACATGGGAAGTCGATCCCGCCACCAGGACAGCCGGGGAAGGTGAGCCCAGGAATCTCGACGACCAGAGTGGTCTCGAAGTCCGAGAAGACCAGTGAGAACGATAGGGTCTCTCCTTCTCCCACGTCTGGAATGGGCACATTGGCTGCGATGAGACCGTATTCGATGGCCGTTACCGCGTTGATGAGCGGGCCACCAGAATCCCCTTCGTCGGCGCCATCACCTTCCAATGCGGTGATGATCACGACCGCAATCAGGGAATTGGAGACGACCTCACCGGTCTGGACATTGCTGATTTGCAGCTGCAGCTCATCGACAAGCGGGAACCCAGATTCCAGCTGTAGGGCCATGGCGACCTGACAGGTTGCGGTATCCGGATCGAAGGAAACGGACAGGAGTTCAAGCAGACTTTCTTCGCCTTCAGCAGCGACGACCTCAGCCAGTGAGGGCGGCGGCGGTGAAGCAGAGATGCAGAGGTTGTCCAGCCAGAGTTCTTGGCCCCCAATAGAAAGCTTATCTACGTCACCGATCAGGGTGATGGTGCCCTCAAAGGCATACCCCACATTGGCTCCCGTGACCTGCACTTGCACGCCGCCGATGACGGCTCCATTGAAGACCATCAGTCCGCCATAGCCATTCGGGCTGGTTGCCGGTGCGGCCCCATTGACCCACAGGTTCTCGAACCCGCCTTCATCGCGGAATTCGATGCAGACCGTGTCGGTTATATCCACGACGGATTGGATGTCGAATTGGGCGGTGATGTTGTTGGTCCACAGTGACATACCGGTACCCCATCCGCCATAGTGGGCGTCGACCGCCATGTAGTTGTAGTACGTCGAACCAAAGTCATGCAGCGGTTCGAGGTAGATGGGCACACCGTCACTTGTGGTGGCTTGCGTACCTGGCGCCACGTTGATGTTGGCCCCTTCTGCAGGGTCTCCATAGCGGTCGCCTGCCGTGAGCACGTCAAATCCGGTAAAGACATCGCATGTGGCCGTGCATCCGCCCGTATTGGGCGCCTGGATGACCGTGCCGTCGTGCTTCACACAGATGTGGTCCACGAAGAACTGTTGTCCGCCGATTTCGAGCTTCTGTACGTTTCCGGTCAGCACCACCGTGCCGGTTTGGTAGCCGGGATAGGCCGAGGTGGTGACCGACATGGTCACGCCGGGTGCCACAGCAGTAGGCATGGTTTCCAGCTCGCCGGTGAGCAGGGCGTGTCCATTGACCTGGAGGTTCTCGATTCCAGCTCCGTCAAAGAACACAAAGCTGACCTCATTGACATTCGGAAAGGCCGACATGTCATAGACAGCGAGGATGTTGCTGGTGGTCAACACTTGCCCCGATCCTACTGTGGGAAGGGCTGAAGTCACAGCGGCCGACCCATATGTGGCGCCAAACCCGTCAAAGAACATCTCAAACCCGAGTTGGATGTTGTCTTCGTTTGCAATGTAAGTGCCGGGTGTGCTCGGTGGAAGTGCACCCGTGGCCATCAAGTCATGTGAGAATACCGCATCACACGTCGTGTCCACGGTTGCAAAAGGAGGCACAATGACGATGCCCGGAATGAAGATGTCCGTCGTGATGATGCCTGGGCTGAGGGTGCCTGGTGCAAAATCCGCGAGGGTCTCACCATTCAAGCTGAGTTGAATGCCAGAGTTGTCATAGGCTCCGTAGCAGTCGACATCCCAAGAGAAAGTATAGTGGCCTGGCGCCAAGGCAACGCTGCCGCTGTTGGACGTGGGGACACCTTCTGCAGGGCCATCGGCCATACTTCCTGTGGCGACCACGTTGCCGCCTAAATCGCTGATGCTCCATGGACCGGAACCGTCACCGTAACCATCGAAGTAGTCAATCACAAGGGGTTCCGCGTTGGCGCTGGGACTGTTGGGTTCGAGCACCGCATCGGTCAACAGTGCTGTGCCCGAGAAAGTGAAGGGCGTCCATTCGCTCATGGGGAACTCTTCTTCCTGCTCAAAAAGCGGGGCGGTATTGAAGACCTCAAGGGTGACCTGAGTCAGGTAGTTGTAGTTGTCGGGGCAGACTTGGCCGGTCTCTGCTATGAGAATAGAAGTGTTCTCTGAAAGTGCGAAGCGGGCAGATCCCAACAGGCCATTGTCGTAGAATTGGTTGTCTTCCAGGCTTCCGTTATCGTCAGACAGGCAAGGGTTTGGCCCGGATGTGAAGAAAGATGTTTCACCGGGTCCAGCGGACCCGCTGAGGTTCCAAGTATTGAATCCCACGCCCTCCAGAACAGGATCGAGCAGGATGAGGTCGGTGAAGCTCAGGTCCGATCCGGTGGGGGCGGGGTCGGGTCCGAGGTAGGTGTCGCCCGGGATGTAGGTGTCGCCCGGGATGTAGGTGTCGCCCGGGATGTAGGTGTCGCCCGGGATGTAGGTGTCGCCCGGGATATAGGCGGAAGCCAACTGGACTTGAGGAAGCCCCCCCACCATGATGGCATTGGGGCCCGCGGCGAGCGCGGCTGCTTGCCAGTACAAGGGGCCTGTCGTGTCGTCTTCGCAGTAATTGACCGCATGGGTCAATGCAGCATTGAGGAAGTAGCCACATTCGTCACTGGCTGAATAGCTCCCGTAGGAGGTGCCGTTGGTGAGGTATGCCGCCTGATCGGCGAAGTCCTCACCGTCGAGGAAAGCCGAGATAAATGCAGCAGCATCGCCGCCACCGGGGAAAGCCGAATTGAAGACCGTCACTTGCGTTGTGGATTCTATGGATTCGGGCAATTCATTCGCCTCGATGGAGCAGGTGGATTGATGGAAGGAAAGGTCGGGAAGCAGTGCTGCTGCGAGATCAAAAGGAATGGGCTCGAGGGTGAGGCATGTTTCACTGTCGCAGACTTCATAGCAGGGGTCGCCTCCCGATGCCAGCTCTCCCTCTTCATAGATTTTGAGGCAGGCCTTCTTGAAGAAGGTAAACCCTGAGAAACATTTGATGATGGACATGGGCATGTCCAGATTGAGGGGCATGGTTGTGCCATCGCTGAAGCAGACTTCAGCATCGTAATCGGCTTCGCTTAGAGCGAACAGGGCCATGTCGAATGTAATGGCCGCACGTGTCCCGGTCATGCCTCCCCAGCAGCCCTCACCGCAGTAAAGCCACATGTCCATGCCGATGGCCCCCACGTCACACGGAGGAGTTCCACAATCTTCTACCGTCACCGTCGTATTGGCGTTGACAGTGGTAGAGGGGTCCCAAATGCAGTAGGTTTCCAATTCGACCGAATAGGTTCCTGGACTCCCATACGAGTGGATAGGGGGGTTATTGAGGTTTGTGCCCGTCAATGGGGCCGAACCGTCACCAAAATCCCAAGTGTAATGGACGTCAGCAGGGATGGTCGTTCCGTTCAGTGCTTCAAAGTCGACATCGAGACAGTTGATGGTAGTGGCAATAAAGTCGGGCAAGGAACACAACGGAGTGCTCAGTTGACCGCAATCCAGCGCATCCAAGGCAATGGACGAGATGCCCAGCGAGTCTCCCAGCAGTGACAAAGACGTGGGAACCGGATCAGGAATGTCGAAATACGGAATGCCCTCGGGAGTGATCACCTCTGTGATGGACACCGCTTCACAAGGGCCGAAAGTTCCTCCGTAGTTGGTGGGAATGATGTCGAGGTCAAATCGATTGGGAGAGAAGGTGCGCTCACGGTATCCCGTGAGGAGAAGGTCAATGTTGGGGTCGTTGCCTGCCTCCAGAGTGAACATCTCTGGGTGGTAGACATACGGCTGCCAGCGGTCCTGTGGAAAGGGGGCATAAGCCCAATTGTTCACGGTTTCTCCAGCCCCTTTCGATGGGACGCGAAAAGCGATGAGGTCATCGAAGATCATGCCCTGGTCTTGGAGGGATCCCCCGAGGCGGAATGGGATGTTGCCGAGTTGTGCGGTACCTGAGGCGTCCGTCCACGGGTGCTCATGGAGGTAACCGCCAAGTATGAAGTTCTGTCCATCCGTGGCTTCGAGGTCGAAGGCTTTGATGATTTCCATTTGGCTGTCCGGCAGGGTGACGTCGACAGAGTAGCTGGACTGTGTGAATCCTGAAGTCGGGTCCAAGGTGGAGATGGACATCCGCTGATTCTTGAGGTGATTCAGTGCCAGAATCAATGGCTGGTTTGGAATCGCAAGGATATCGGCGGCTACAACACCGTCGTCCTGCCCTGTTCCCACAGCTTCCCAATAGCTTCTGCCCCAATCGTAGTTGCCGTTGTATTTGATTCTGGCCACCAGGGCGCCTTGTTCATTTTGTCCATTCACCGCGTATTGATTCGTCGATCCAATGACAAGCATGCCCGAGCCGTCATTGACCACCTTGCCGAGAAAGTCGCAGTCTGAACCACCGTTGTTAGAGTCGAAGTCGAGCGCACCCAGGAGGCTGAATCCCGACGGTCCGATCAATGAACGCAGGTACAACCCTTTGTGAGCTCCTGATGTAGATGTGACATCGCCGGTCCATCCCACACAGGCGATGTGCATCTGGTTTTCGTACATGTAGAAATCCAGGCCCAACAATCGCGAATCAAGCGGGATTTGAGGGTTGGCGCTGCTCAACATGTAGTAGTCAAGCAGGACTCCTGTGCCCGCATCAATCATGATCATGATGGCTCGGTCGCTAAAGGTTCCCGTCATGGAAAGTCGGATGTGACCCACTGCAGCGATGGTTTGGCCACTGGTGCCCGGCACGACTTTCATGTCTGAAATTCTGAGCAGGTAGTTGGAGAAGTATTCCTTTTCCCACAGGAGCGTGCCATCTTCCTTTTGACGGATGATGATGGAGCTGCCTTGCGGGGTATTGGTTGTGGCCCCGGAAGACCCCAGCCCCAAATCGTAGTGGGACACCGCTGCAATCACACGTTCAGTACCCCAATTGGAATCCACGAGGATATGGCTGTGGTCGATGTGCTCTGGGTGGTGATAAGCCCATTCTTGTTGGGCCAAACAGGCAGACGTCAGCGCGAGAAAGAGGAGGGAAGAGGCAATCTTCCTGACAGTCAGAGACATGGATAGGGCAATTTGGGCTTCTCTTAAGTACGACCCGGTACTGTGTAAGCCAAAATTGGTTCGTCGAAATGCGAGATAATGAAGATTCATGGCAGGAGAATTCAATTGAAGTAGAGCAGAAGCGCCCAAATCCAATGTGTAGGAATACTCTGTCAGGAACAATGAGGCATCTCATTCTTCTTCCTGATTGCTATCATTCTGTATTCTAACAGAGTACAGTCA